>Ga0210082_1000090_pt1 | contig 18875 bp, 18 predicted proteins | sample White_ThreeSqA_D_2_FD_185592 | JGI IMG/M metagenome (GOLD analysis project Ga0210082, IMG submission 185592) | Wetland microbial communities from the San Francisco Bay, California, USA, that impact long-term carbon sequestration -... | ecosystem: Environmental > Aquatic > Marine > Wetlands ... | reverse complement strand
CAAGGAATTGGATTGGTTTAACTGGAGGTCCAAGAGGTTTGGTCGGAGTTCCGTATGCGAAAATTTTTAAGCTAGAAGTTTCCAGCCCGTCAATATATTTCTGGGTTGTTCTTTTTTTTGTGCTCTTTACCTATTTTGTGTTAAGTAAAGTTGTGAAATCACCTTTTGGACTTGTTTTAGAGGGGATAAGGGAAGATGAACTTGTAGTATCTATGTTAGGCATCAATACCAAGGCTTATAAAATCAGAGCTTTTATGGTTTCTGCGTTTTTTGCGGGGATAGCTGGAGGACTTTACGCTCATTATTTTGGTTCTGTCGATCCGAATCGGTTTTCCATAATGGTATCTTTTACAATTATTTCGATGGTAATAATTGGAGGAGTTGCCTCATTAAATGGTGCCTTGATAGGGGCGATGATTTTTATTGTTTTACCTGAAATTATTAATTTGTTTAAACTGAGTAGTTCAGATGTTGCTGCCATAAGACAAATTCTATATTCTTTTTTAATACTAATAATATTGATTTTCAAACCTAAAGGGATTCTTGGTAGAGACGTTCTTATAAAACGTCATTAATCTTGAATACGATGAATATTTTAGAAATAAAATTTATGACAAAGGCTTTTGACGGATTGAAAGTTCTAGACAATTTATCATTGGAAATAGAGGAGAATGTAATTACAGCAGTCGTTGGCCCAAATGGCTCAGGGAAGACAACTCTATTAAATACATTGTGCGGCATTGTTCGGCCAAATATGGGTAAGATTTTTTTTAAATCAATGGAAATCACAAGGCACCCCTCTTACATGATTTCAAAACTTGGGATAGGACGGACATTTCAGAATATAAGAATTTTTCCCCAATTGACTGTGTTGGAAAATGTTTTATTGGGATTGAATTATAATATAGGACGTCAGCTTTTTTCTGTTTTAATGAAGCCCCATATGATTAAAAAAGAGGAAAAGACCAAAAAGGAAAAGGCGATTAAGTACCTCAAAGTAGTTGGTCTTGAGGAAAAAAGGGATGAACTTGCAAAAAATCTTTCTTATGGTCAGAGGAGGTTACTGGAGTTTATTCGCGCCTTTGCCACAGATGCCGAACTGATTTTATTTGACGAACCCACCGCCGGTGTATTCCCCGAAATAAGAGAACGAATCATCCGGCTTTTTAAAGATTGGAAAAAGATAGGAAAGACAATCATTTTCGTAGAGCATGATATGGAAACCGTGAGAGAGGCCGCAGATAGGGTGATTGTTCTGGATAAAGGCAAAATCATTGCTGATGGTGAACCTGAATTTGTTCTTGAAGAGAAAGTGGTTATCGATGCCTATTTCGGAGGAGCCGGTGATTGAGGTAAAGAGTCTGACTGCCGGATACAGCGATATCGATATCATCAAAGATATAAACCTGAAATTTGAAAAAGGTGAAATCGTCTCCATCCTGGGACCCAACGGTTCGGGGAAAACCACTCTCCTGCGATCTATCGTGGGGATTATTGAAGAATTTGATGGAAAGGTGACAAAAGGCGATGTCTCTTTTAACGGAAGTTCAATAAAAGACCAAAAGCCCCATGATCTATTCAGGAAAGGGATTGCGTTTGTGCCTGATGGTGGGAAAGTGTTTCCCAGCATGACCGTTAAAGAAAACCTTGAGATGGGTGGATATATCTTGAAAGAAAAAAAGGTCGTAAATCAAAGAATAGATAATGTTCTTCTTCTTTTTCCTATACTCAAAGACCTTTACAAACGAAAAGCCGGGGGACTTTCGGGGGGAGAGAGGCAGATACTCTCTCTTGCACGGTCGTTGATCTCTGATCCGGAATTCCTGATCCTGGATGAACCGACGGCGGGATTGTCTCCCAATTACATGAAGATTCTTTTTAGAAAATTGGTGGAATTGAAAAAGGACAAAGGGATTCTGGTGGTTGAACAAAATGCAAAACTTGCATTGAACTATTCTGATCGAGGCTATGTCATTCGGCATGGAAAAATTGCCATGGAAGATACATCAGAAAACCTTTTAAATAAAGAGGATGTTTTCAAACTATTATAACGCATTTCAAAGGAGACTCAATCCTCTGTTCCTTTTTCTGTGTCTTCCGTGTGTTCTGTGGGAAAATAAATTAAAATCATGCCGCGATTTCAATTCCTTTTGATTTGATCTCGTGGAGAAGCGTTTGCCACGTCTCCTCATTGAAATCCTCTAAACCCACCGGGTGAGGCTCGATGCGGGCATCCACATAATACGCAATCTTACTCAACAACACCCCCTCCTCAAACCGGTCCTTTCCAAAATCCCCGGAAACCACGGCAATATCGATATCACTGTCACGCCGCTGCCTGCCCGCGGCATAAGAGCCGAAAAGAATGATCTTGCGGAAGTTTACCCCTTTTTCTTTCAACGCTTCCGCATACCGTTTTATGATCTCTATAACTTCGTCCTTTGATGACGTTGCCCAGTACTCGATCAATTTCTCTTTGTTTTTCATCCTGCCAGTATTATAAAGCATTTCAAAAAAAATTCAATCCCCTGATTTCCTTTTCCGTGTTTCTTACTTTTAAAACCAGAGCCCACAGAACACACAGAACACACAGAAATTTTGTATAGGCCCCCCGCGCCGCGGGGTTCTGAGGGAAAAGAGTTAAAAACATGTTGCAGGTTGCGGAGGGAAGAAGGACGAGGGACGAGGGACGAGAAAAACTTAAAAACTTGTTGTGGGTTGAAGTGATCAGTGACAGTTACTTTTTCTTTTTCTGTGTCTTCTGTGTGTTCGCCGGTACGTGGGCAGATAAATTAAATATGGATTCGCGCTCCTTCGCGTGCCTTCGCGGCTAACAGAGGAGTGAACGTTTTGATCAGCAACAGTTACTTTTTCTTTTTCCGTGTGTTCTGTGTGTTCTGTGGGCTATATTTTATTTTTCCCGGGGGGCGGCCTTCTTACTCTTATCCGGGACCTCCTTCTTCTCACGGTACCTGTAAAAATAAACCAATATCTCCGCCCGAAGTAACGGGTCCTGCTCCATGGTCTCAACCATTTGCAAAACCTCCGGCGATACGTCCTTCATGACACCTGAACCACGCCCCGCTTCCAACTCCTGAACCGACGGCTTCTGCGTATAATTCACCGGTCCCTTGCCGAAGATCAACCAATCCATGGATATATCATACTCACCCTGAAGCCGGTTCAAGATATTTTCCTGCCCGGGGGATATTTTTTTGACATGATGAGAGTCTGCGCAGCCGGGACCGGACGTTCCGCGCTCCTGACCAGGGTTTTTTTTCTCCTGACTAAGGTTTTTTTATTTCCCACTAAGGATACTTTTGGACCGGGGTAAGCCTGTTTTTAACCCGCGGCACATTTTTTCAAAAAAAAATGCTTCCCCCTCTTGATTCAAACTGATTTTTTTTGTACACTTATAGACTGGAACGAAGGCTTTACTTCACAACTAGAATAGATAGAAAATAAAGGAGGCACAGTATGGCTGAACCTAAGAAAGAACTTAACGAACTGGTGGTCAGGTTGGGAAAAGAACAACCCGTGGAAACCGCGCGACCCGAGAAAACCGCGAAAGCATTGAAAGAATGCGTGGATAGAGATTATGTCCACGTGATGTTCGTAAAAACCGGCACCGAAGTCGGCGTACAACTGGACAGGCGCGACTGTAAATTTGACGGCGATTTCGACAATGCCACCGGTAAAGTCCACATCGTGGGCGGCCTTATCCTGAATTACGATAAAGTACGCGTCGTGGCCGATATCGATCTCTCCACGTGCGAAGGCACCGGCCGCATGGAACCCGTCAGCGACGAAGAATACGAAGACATTATGGGCAGGGCCAAAGAATAAGGCCCACCTGCTCCCGGAAAACACGAACCCTTAAATTACCTATGAACCGGGACTATCGTCAAGGGGACGTAACGGTGCGCCGCTGTCCGGATGGTGTTCATGGTCGCGCACCGATGCGATCCCCCCTGTTTCTGTCGTCACGAAGGTTAATCCTAAACAACGCAGATTCGTGCATCGTATTACAATATAATATACGTCCGCACGGATATTTCCATGAAGACATATAAAACAATCCCAATTTTGTTGAATTTTAAATCCCTGATTTGCTTGCTTTTTAAAGCCTAATATGGTAAAAAGGAATACTTAAAAAGATAAAAAAATGCTAAATTTAGACAGTTCACTTTTCGTTGTCATCGTGTTGGTCTGGCTCCTGCTCATGGTACTGGATAAACTCTATTTTAAACCCGTGGGTTCCGTTATCGACGAACGGGAGACAAAGATCGAACACGAGACCGCCCGGATCGAATCCATGAGCAATGAGATCGAAGAAAAAACCCGGGATATCGAAACCGTCCTCAAAGACGCCAAAAAAGAATCCGTGAAGATCAAGGAAGAATTGATCAAAAAAGGCGAAGAGGTCAGGGAAAAGATCGCCGCCGATGCCAGGAAACGGTCCAAAGAACACTTTGTTTCAAAAATGAAAGACCTGGATATCGAGATCGCCGAAGCTGAAAAAAAACTGGTCCAGGAGATCGGGTTCTTCAGCGATAAAATGAAAGAGATATTTATACGTTGAACGAGAAAAGGTAATTATGGATAAACGAAATGGATAGACGAATGAAGGTTTTTGTTTTTTGTGCCGCTGCCATGCTGCTCCTGCTGGCCGCCCCCATGCTCTCATTCGCCGAAGGCGGCGAACACGGGGAACAGGCCGAACACGGGGAACACCACTTCGATTGGATGCAGTTCCTGGGGAAAACGTTCAATTCCGTCGTTCTCTTCGGAGGACTGATACTGCTCCTGAGAAAACCCCTGGTCAACCTCCTGGCACAAAAAAGCCTGGATATTAAAAACGATATCGTCCAGCGGGAAGAACTGGTCAAAACCACCACGATCCAATTGGACGAGATCAAAAAACGCCTGGAAAAGATCGAGGAAGAAGTAAAGGGTATGAAAGTGAACGCTGAAAAAAGCGGGAAAGACGAGAAAAAACGCATCGAGGAACTGGGCAAAAAGGAAGAAGAACGCATCCTGGCCATGACCGAAGAAGAAATCGACAATAAAGTCGAATCCGCCGTGCGGAACCTCAAGGAACGTATCGCCGATATGACCATCGAACACTTTAAAAAAGATATCGAAACCCACCTGGACAAAAAAACGCACGAAAAACTCATCGAGAAAAATATCAGGATAATCAGCGGAGAAACCATTGAAAGAGAATAGCTTAGCCAAACGGTACGCCCGGGCACTGATCAACACCGCGGCGGATGAAACCGAATACCTCGCCGTAAAAGAGGAACTCGAAGCCTTCCGGGAAATACTGGCCGAAAATGCCGAATTCAAAGCCGGGATGGAAACACTCCTCTTCTCCAAACAACAGAAACGCGAGGTTATCGAAACCCTTAATAAAAAAATAAAGTTCAGGGAAAAAACCGTAAATTTCCTGCTCTCCCTCGTGGATGAAAACCGGTTCATCGTACTCGATACCATCATCCGACTGATGGAGGAACTGTGGTTCGAAGCCAACGGCATCGAGCGACTTAACGTCTACACCGCCGTGGCATTGACAAAGAAACTGGAAACGAAATTGATCGCGAGTCTCGAGACCGCCTTTAAGAAAAAGATCATCATCGACACCGAGATCGACCCGTCGCTGATCGGCGGCTTAAAGGTACGGCGTGGATTGGTTTTCTATGATTATTCCATCGCAGGAAACCTCAAGAAATTAAGAGAAGCACTATTAACAGACACCGACGCATCGACGCGTCCGTAGGGGAGCACTAAATGCAAATAAAAGTCGAAGAAATCAGTGAGTTAATCAAACAAAAGATCGAAGGATTCAAATTAGACTTCAATAAAGAGGAGACGGGCATCGTCATCTCCGTGGGAGACGGTATCGCCCAGGTCTACGGCCTGGAAAACGTCATGTACAACGAGTTGATCGAATTCCCCGGCGATGTTTTCGGTATCGCCCTTAACCTGGAAGAAGACAACGTCGGTACCATCATCCTGGGTGAAGCCCATACCATCTCGGAAGGCGACGTGGTGAAACGGACCAACACGATCATCTCCGTTCCCGCCGGCGAGGCCCTGGTGGGCCGCGTGGTCACACCGCTGGGTAAACCCCTGGACGATAAAGGCCCCATCGACACGAAAACCTTCATGCCCATCGAGACGCTGGCCCCGGGCGTTATCCACCGCCAACCGGTGAAAGAACCCCTCCAGACGGGTATCAAGGCCGTGGACGCCATGATCCCCATCGGCAGGGGACAGCGCGAGTTGATCATCGGCGACCGCCAGACGGGTAAAACCGCCATTGCGCTGGATACCGTCATCAACCAGAAAGGAAAAGACGTTATTTGCGTTTACGTGGCCGTGGGACAGAAACAGTCCACCGTCGCCCAGGTGGTCAAGACCCTGGAAGAGACCGGTGCCATGGATTACTCCATCGTCGTGGTGGCCGGTGCCTCCGACCCCGCCTCCATGCAGTATATCGCCCCCTATGCCGGGTGCGCCATGGGTGAGTATTTCAGGGACAACGGCAAACACGCCCTCCTGATCTACGACGACCTCTCCAAGCATGCCGCGGCGTACAGGGAAATCTCGTTGCTCCTGCGGCGTCCCCCCGGACGTGAAGCCTATCCCGGGGATGTGTTTTATCTCCACTCACGGCTGCTCGAACGGGCCGCCAAGTACAGCGACGCCAACGGCGGCGGTTCGCTTACCGCGCTTCCCATCATCGAGACCCAGGCATCCGACGTTTCCGGGTATATTCCCACCAACGTCATCTCCATCACCGACGGCCAGATATACCTGCTGCCCGAACTTTTCAACCGCGGCCAGAGACCGGCCATCGATGTCGGTATCTCCGTTTCCCGTGTGGGCGGCAACGCCCAGATCAAGGCCATGAAACAGGTGGCCGGTTCGTTGAAACTGGACCTGGCCCAGGCCAGGGAACTGGAAGCCTTTGCCCAGTTCGGCACCGAAGACCTGGACAAGGCCACGGTATCACAGTTGGAACGGGGAAGACGGCTTTCCGAACTGCTGAAACAGAACGAGGGCGTGCCCATGCCCGTGGAAGAGCAGATCATCGGTATTTTCGCCGGGACCAACGGGTACCTGGACGAGTTCCCCGTCAGTGTCGTGGGGAAATTCGAGGAGAAACTGCTGGAGCACGTGAACCAGGCCCATCCTGAGCTACTGCGTGAAATCCGGGAGAAAAAAGCCATCAGTGCCGAGCTGAGGCAGAAAATTACCGAAATGTTGGACGACTTCAAAGAGGAGTTCAAAGGATTTTTGAACAAGTAAAGGATCAAGTAAAAGATAATGGCAGGAAATTTAATTGAATTAAGACGACGGATCAAGGCCGTTAAGAATACCCAGAAGACCTTCCGGGCGATGAAAACCGTGTCCGCCGCAAAGATGCGGCGCAGTGTCACCGAGTTGAACAAGATCAAGCCCGTAATGGAAAAGATCGAATCCCTTATCGGACGGGTGGCCTCCGCCGTGGACGTGGAATCCCATCCCCTTTTAAAAGAGAGGGAATCGGGCAAAACCGTTATCGTGTCCATCTCCGCCGACAGGGGATTGTGCGGTGCCTTCAACTCCCATTTGATCGCCAAAACCGAAACCCATTACAGGGAAAACCTGAATAGAGCCGGGGACAATCTTTCCCTGGTCGCCATGGGGAACAAGGTTTGCAACCATTTCAAGCGAAGGAAGCAGCCCGTTAAAAAAGAATACAGGAACGTGATGTCCCGGTTAAAGCACCATCATCCCCTGGATTTATCCCGGTACTTGCAGGATATTTACCTGGACCCGGAAGAGAACATCAAGAAGATCGAATTTGTATATACCGAATATATATCCGCCACAAAACAGGAATTGACCGTCCGGCAGCTCTTCCCCATCAAGAGCCGGTGGGGAAAGGCGGCCGGCGAAGAAGGTGGAGAAGGTGTTTTTGAGAAAGAGATCGAGGAAGATATCGAATACATTTTCGAACCTTCCGAAGAGGAGATTTTCAAATACCTGCTGCCCCGTTATATCAATTCCCTTGTGCAGCAGATACTTTACCAGTCGGCCGCATCCGAACACGGTGCACGGATGAAAGCCATGGAACTGGCTTCCCAGAATGCCGACGAAATGATAAGCACATTAACCCTTACCATGAATAAATTGCGGCAGGCATCGATAACAAAAGAACTACTGGAAATAATTACAGCCACCGAAGCCCTGACAAAATAGGAGGACCAATGAGTGAAACCGAAAAAAACATTGCCAATACAGGAAAAGTCGTAGAGGTCATCGGACCCGTCGTGGACGTTGAATTCCCCGAAGGCGAACTGCCTTCCATTTACAATGCCATCGAGATCGTTTCAGACGGCTTCGAGGTTGACAAGCCCATTCGCATAATTACCGAAGTGGAGTTCCACCTGGGCGAGAACCGGGTCAGGACCGTGTCCATGCACCCCACCGACGGCCTGGTGCGGGGGATGAAAGCCATCGATCAGGGCGGTCCCATTTCCGTGCCCGTGGGCCGGGAAGTCCTGGGCAGGGTGTTGAATGTCATCGGCGACCCCGTGGACGAAAAAGGCCCCGTGAACACGTCCGAACGTTATCCCATCCACCGTCCCGCGCCCACATTGGAAGACCAGGACACCACGCTGGAACTTTTCGAGACCGGCATCAAGGTCATCGACCTGTTGGAACCCTATTTGAAAGGTGGAAAGATCGGTTTGTTCGGCGGTGCCGGTGTGGGCAAAACCGTTCTTATCATGGAGATGATCAACAACGTGGCCAAGAAGCACGGCGGTTTGACCGTTTTTTCCGGTGTGGGCGAGCGGACCAGGGAAGGGAACGACCTGTGGTTGGAGATGCAGGAGTCCGGTGTTATCGACAAGACCGCGTTGATCTACGGCCAGATGACCGAGCCCCCGGGCGCCCGTTTGCGGGTGGCATTGACCGGTTTGACCGTGGCCGAATATTTCAGGGACGTCGAGGGGTTGGACACCTTGTTGTTCATCGATAACATATTCCGTTTTACCCAGGCCGGTTCCGAAGTGTCCGCCACATTGGGTCGAATGCCTTCGGCCGTGGGATACCAGCCCAACCTTGCCACCGAGATGGGTGAGATGCAGGAGCGGATCACGTCTACGAAGAAAGGTTCCGTGACGTCTATCCAGGCCATATACGTGCCGGCGGACGACTACACCGACCCGGCCCCGGCCACGACCTTTACGCATTTGGATGCCACCACCAACCTTTCGCGTGCATTGACCGAGATCGGGATTTACCCCGCCGTTGACCCGTTGGCGTCGTATTCGCGGATATTGGACCCCAAGATCATCGGTGACGAGCACTACCAGGTGGCACGGAGAGTAAAAGAGATATTACAGAGGTATGAAGATTTAAAAGATATCATTGCCATCCTGGGTATGGAAGAGCTTTCGGACGATGACAAAAAGACGGTGAACCGTGCCCGGAAGATACAGAAATTCTTATCGCAGCCGTTTTTCGTGGCCGCGGAGTTCACGGGTATGGAAGGGAAGTACGTGGAGTTGAAGGATACGATCAAGAGTTTCAAAGACCTTGCGGAGGGTAAGTACGATCATTTGCCGGAGCAGGCGTTTTACATGGTCGGTTCGATCGAAGAGGCCGTAGAGAAGGCCAAAAAGATGGAGAAATAAAAGATAATGTCAGATACGATACAACTTCAGGTTGTGACTTACGCGGATACCGCGTTGGAAGTGGGGATAAAAGACCTGTATATCCCCGCGTATTTGGGGGAAGCGGGTATTTTGGAAAATCACAAGCCGTATATTTCCCTTTTGCAGTCCGGGGAAGTGGCCTATACGGATGTGATGGACAGGAAACATTATCTTTATATCCGTGAGGGGTTTATCGAGGTGCTCGACAACAAGGTATCCATCATTTGCGACGCGGTGGAGAAGGGAGAGGAGTTGGATAGAGAGGAGATCGAGGCGCAGTTGAAGACGTTGGGTGCGCGTATCAAGTCGTCGTTAAAGGGAGATATCTCGCCCGAAGAGTTGGACGAGGCGTTGATCGAGTATCGTGAATTTGAAAAAAAGCAAAAAATAATCAAAAAAATAGAAGTACGAAGTTAAATTAATAAAAAGTTTTTGGGAGTCCAGAACCCTTTTTTCAAAAAGGGTTTTGGCCGCCGGAGGCACACTGCGTGTGCTTCTACTTGCACGGCCCTGGTGTCTTCCGATGTTTCGAACGTCATCTCAGGGCATTATAGGGAGTCCCAGCATGGGACCCGGAGGCAATTATGAAAATACCGATTTACCAGGTTGATGCGTTTACGGACAGGTTATTCGGCGGCAACCCGGCGGCAGTGTGTCCGTTGGAAGAGTGGTTGGAAGCGGGGAAAATGCAGACCATCGCAGCCGAGAACAATCTATCGGAGACCGCATTTTTCGTGAAAAGTGGAGATGGGTTTGAAATCCGGTGGTTTACGCCCGCCGTTGAGATCGATCTATGTGGTCATGCCACCCTGGCGTCTGCCCATGTCATCTTTAACCACACCGGTTTTAGCGGTGATACGATAACATTTCAATCGAATCAGAGCGGTGAATTGCGGGTAACGAGGTCCGGTGATCTATTGACCCTCGATTTCCCGGCGAATAAACCTGAGCCAGTCGAGATGCTTCCCTGTCAGTTGAAGAATGGGTTGGGGAAGGAGCCCGCGGCGTTGTACAGTGCCAGGGATTTGTTGGCATTATATGAAAACGAGGAAGATATCCTGGCGATCGAGCCTGATTTTGAAGCGTTGAGCGATGTATTGAATACCGCCGATTGTTTGGGTATGATCGTGACCGCGCCCGGTAAGGAGTCGGACTTTGTATCCCGTTTTTTTGCTCCGTTGGCGGGAATTAATGAAGACCCGGTCACCGGTTCGGCGCATACCCTATTGGTCCCGTTCTGGGCCGAGCGGTTGGGTAAAGAGAAAATGCATGCGTACCAGGTTTCCCGGCGTCGGGGCGAGTTGTTTTGCGAATTAAAGGGAGACCGGGTATTGATCGGCGGAAGGGCCGTCACCTACCTCGAAGGAGAAATAGACGTTTAAAAGATCAGTAATCCTAATTTTTTCACCACGAAGGACACGAAGGACACGAAGATAAAATAAAGAAAAAGCGGGTAATTAATGTCTTTTCTTATCTTTCCCTTCGTGTTCTTCGTGGTAAAATTAGAATTACTGGCTGAGTATCGGATGGATTTGATAAAAGGGGAATTTCGTATTATAATTGGGCAATGAAAATAAATATCACTGCAAATAACAATGTGTGGGCCGGGTAGAGCATGATTCAAAAAATCGTTAAAATACACGATAAATTCCAATTCGAGATCAAACTGGGATACGAAATAAAAAAAGACCGGGAAAAAACCTCGTACAATATCGAGACGTATTTCTTTATCCCCAATAACCTGGATATTAACCGGTATACCTATTCGAAAAAAATATTCTATAAAGACATTCACGGTTATATTCGCCTGAAAACTCCCACACTGCTGCTGCGGCAGATCGCCGGTTCCAAAAGCTCACCTATCCCGGCCCTGCGCGACAATATCGAGACCCTGCTGACCAGGAGAGACCGGGAATCGCACGAGAATTTCGAATCTCACGTGAAAATGGTCTGCAGTATTGTAAAAAGCGCACTTCGTGACCATGTGTCTTTTACCGCGAAAAGCGAACACAACGATATACCGGCCCTTATCGACGAATTTGTGACGGAATCCGCGAAAGTGGTGGAAGCCTACAGGGACCTGAAACCCGTGATCACCGTTCCGACTGTCCCGGACAAAGTCCTGTCCATTTACCGTTTTGGAGATGAGTTTCTCAGCCATAATATCGAGACTTACGGTTTCCGGCTGTTAAAACGGATCGACCGGATGCGGTCGGCGGACATGGCCGCATTAAGGGAGAAACTGGTGGCCTTTATCAAGTCCGAGTACGGCTACCGGATCGCTTGCAATTACCAGTCCCCCCCGGATGAGGAGAAGGATAAGGAGATATCGATCTACCGGCAGGGGGTACTAAAGAAATATATCGGCAGCGTTTTGTTCCTGGATACCCGGCGGGAATCGGAAGGAAAGTTTTTGGAACATTTACTGTTCGGTATTGCCGCGGGTTTATCCATGATTTTCGCAACCCTGGTGGCTTTCATCGCCCATAATCAGTACGGGAATTTTACGTTCCCTGTTTTTGTCGCCCTGGTGGTGAGTTATATTTTTAAAGACCGTATCAAGGAATTTTCCCGGCTCTACTTCATAAACAAGGCGAGTAAATTTCGTTTCGACCAAAAAACCTCGATATACGCGGATGACAGGCCGGAGATCGGGATATGTAAAGAAGCGGTCAACTTCATCAAGGAAAGCGAACTCCCCAACAGGATAAAATCCATCAGGAAACGGGCGGCCATTGCGGATGTGGATAACCAGTGGCGGGGTGAAAAGGTGATCTACTACCGGAAGCGGGTCACTCTTTTCTCGAAACGAATGAAAAAGGTATACAAAGAGTATAACATCGAAGGTGTGAACGACATTATCCGGTTTAATATCGGCCGTTTCCTTGAGAAAATGGACAACCCGTCGCGGACGATTTATACGTTGAAAGGCGACACGGTTTGTGAAGTGCCCGGCGACCGGGTGTATTATGTCAACCTGATCATAAAGATTTCCCGGGGCGAGAAAACCTTTTTTAAGCGTGCCCGGCTTGTGTTAAACCGCGACGGCATCAAACGCATCGAAGAAATCGACGCCTCCTAACCACGCGGCGCGTGGACCCTCTATGCGGACTAATGAAGGAATCTGCTTCCCGCGTCCTGCCACACCGGGGCATTGTTTATAGGTTCCCCATGCCATGGGGCGCGGCGCGTGGGATTTTCCATGTAAGGGTTACCGTGTTGATTAGTCGTCGTAACTGACCGAGGTGCCCACGGAGAAGAAACGGTACTTTTTAAAAGCCACATCCAGGCCGGCGGTGCGCTTCCGCTTTCCATTCTCGGAAACATGGAACTCCCTTATCCGGTACTTACTGGGGTAACGAATGCCGTTTCTTTCGATACCGAACTCGGAATAGAACTCGACGAATAGGTCCTTGTTCAATCTCCGGGCGCTGTCCAGGGATTGGAGAAAATTATTGACCAGGAATTTCGGGTGCCATTCGATCTTTAATACGGCGAAATCGTCGGCATTTAACCATATTTTCCCGCACAACAGTTTCCATGGCCCCGCTGTCAAAGGGATGGCTTCCACCACCACGGCCTTTTGCCCCTTAAACATCTCTTCACCGGTTATCCTGTAAACGAACCTGTCCTGCACGGCCTTCCGGAAAAAAGCGATGGGACCGAATATGAGGTATTCGTACTTGTACTTGACGGTACCCAGGGGTACATCTTCGCGTCGGTCTTTTATCCCGTTGGATTCCAATTGAATTCTTCGTTCGGAGATCTTATTTTCCTCTTTGACCAACTGGTACTCGTAGATAATGGAATTTCGTGTGCGTCCATGCCCCCCGGAGGACTCTTCACGGATGACTTCGTTACAAAAGAAATAGATCAATTCGGAGTAGAGACGTTTGCAATAGGCGGCGGTTTCTGCCAGGATTTTCTCCAGCCGCTTTTGCCGGGCGATCTCTTCGGGACTTTTCTCGAAGGTTTCAAGTGCCCTCATACACCGCCGCCGGTCGAGACGGTCCGGGGTGTTCCACCGGTAATCGTAAGCTTTTATCATGTGCTCGTACTCGTCCACGGCCTTTTGATAGCGCCGTTTTGCACCTGATTTATCCCCGGCGTCGTTCAACTCGTCCGCCAGGGCGCCGTAGGCCCGGGCCCCTTCGGCGGAACGGTATCCCTTCTCGAAATACCCGGCCGCCTTTTTGTAATCCCCTGAAAGAAAATAACATTCGCCGATCGTATTGTTGCTCTCCTTGAACCCGGTGTTCCCGTAATACCCGATGGCCCGTGTATACTCTTTCCGGGCGAAACAAATGTCCCCCGCGATCCGGTAACACTGCCGGCGCATCTCTTCGGGCCGTTTATTCAAATAGTTTTCAACAGCGTCATACTTACCCGCGGTCAGCCGGTCGGACAGGGCTTTTTTGTGCAGCGCGTCGGCCAGGATATGGAAGCATTCATGGCGTAATCTCCCTTTGAGCTTCTTGCAATATCCTTTTGCCGATTCTTCCTTTTTGAAGATCAGTAATTGGTCCAATTCGCCGTATTCGCGTTTTGCGTAATCCAGGGAGAAGTTGTAAAGGACCCCGGTTTCGGCGACAACTTTATTTGTGCCATCTTTGATCCTCAACGTGGTGGGTTCATTTTTTGTCAGGGCTGTAATTCGCCTTGTTTTGTCTACAACCAGCCGTCTAAGCAATTCGCGGGAGACTTTAACCTTCTGGTATTGAGGCAGTTCCCAGGTGACGGTATTATTCCGACCGGGAGTATCCACCCCCGGTGTAAACGTACCCAGGTGTACCGGCATGTCCTTGAGCCACCGGGTATCTCCTGCCTTCCCCACGGGATTGTTGTACCAGCCGGCGAGTTCGAGGGTAACGGGTTCCGTTATCCCGGAGTTTTGCAGTGCCGCTTGAATATCGGCGGTCTTTATATAGTACTCCACGGTCTCGGGCAATTCCGGGTGCTCCGATATGCTGGGGCAGGGGATAAATTGGTCCCGTGATTCGGCGTCGTAAAAAAACTCCACCAATTTTCCCTTAAACGCGTTTGCCAATGTCTTCCAGGCAGAGGGGTTTCCAGGCTTCCCGCCCTGGCCGCCAAAGATGAAAGCAGGTGCGATAAAACACAGCCATAGTATCGTCAATCTAAATCTTTTCCTCATTTTAACCTCTTGAATATTCTTAATACGTAATATATCCCAGTTTACGGAACATTGCAAGGGAAAGAAAAGATTGACAGCAAAAAGATTGATGATCCGTTGTGAATTGATCGTTTCCAATTTATCCACCATTTCCTGTCTCCGTTGTGATACACTGTAGGACTCTTTCGGCGTTTTTTACCCGTCAATAGGAACATGTTCTCATTTTAAAAAATAAGAACTTGTTCCTATGGACAATTGGAGTAATTTGGTGTACATTTGAATCGGTAGTGGAAGAATGCAGTCTTTTGATTAAAGAGACTTCCGTACCATATCTTATTTTAATTCGACGTCTACCCTGGTGGCCGTTCAGCGTCTAACGTTAAACCTCAACGCTCGACGATAAACGCTGAGCGGCCGCCGCCTTTTCATCCCCTAACTTGCATTTTCTTGCGAGAGATGGTATAAACTATCCGGAGGAGTTAAGATGACAATATTATACTCTGAATTGGCGGATGTGTATCATGAGATGTATCGATCGATCTTCGACTATGAGAAGGAATTCCGTTTTTATGACGAACTTCTTAAAAAGTATGACCGGAATTCGGTATTGGAGATCGGCTGCGGTTCCGGGAACCTGGCCCCTTATTTTTTAAAGAACAATTATACCTACCTGGGCCTGGACCTGTTCGATGAGATGCTCGATCTCGCACGAAAAAATCACCCCGATGCGACGTTTATTCGCTCGGATATGCGGGACTTGCACCTGGAGCAGACTTTCGGGGCCGTGATCGTCACCGGCCGCAGTTTGTGTTATATCACCAGCAACCGGGGCATTATGATGGCTCTCCAATCGATCCATAAAACCCTGGAAGCCGGGGGCATATTGATCTTCGACAGTTTTGACGCCAACAAGACCATACCGAACCTGAAAACGAGTTTTATCCAGGATGTGGATGTGGGCGATACGAAATACAAACGCGTGAGCCGAAACGCATTGAACATGGAGTGCGGTTGGACCTGGGATTGGGAAGCCGATTACCATATCGAAAAGAAAGGTGAAGAGAAACGGGTGGTCAGGGACAAAACCGTGCTGCGTGCCTTTACCGAAGATGAAATGACATTGTTCCTGCGGTTGAACGGCTTCGACGTGTTGGAGGTCATCAAAGAGGATGTCCTGGTATTCGCGGCGAAAGCAGTGGCTAAATAGATATTAATAATTAAATTAGGCCCACAGAACACACAGAATACACAGAAAAAAAAGAAAAAAAGAAAAAAAGAAAAATTATAGGGTGGCCGCGCCGCGGCCTTCTGTGTGTTCTGTGTGTTCGCCGTGACGTGGGCTCTATTTTAATAAGGAGGGAAAATGACGAAGCGATTTAGACAGGTGGTGCTGATCGTAAGTGTGGGAATTATCTTTTTATTTGTGATCTTCATGATCAATCAAACCGTGCAGGTCATTCACCTGGCGTATTCCGTTCACCCGCTTTTCGGGGAGATGGTCAAGTACCTTTTGATCACGGTTTTTGGTCTGTTGACCGTGGTTTTGGGTTACCGGTTCATGCGTTTGCCCAAACCCTTGAGACTTCCCCATGGAAAGAGTGACGACGATTACAGGGTATTTCTTTTTAAGGTCAGGGACCGGTTGATAAAGAACAAGAACCTGCCTGCCTTTCTGAAAGACGGTCTTTTGGAGGAGAAGAAAGAAGGGGAACCGGGTTTAGCCGCATTGGAGGTAAAGATCAGGGACGCCGAAAAGGAGTTGGGCAAACAGGCGGACCACGAGATCAAGGGCACGGCCCAGACGATTTTTTTGAGTACCGCGGTTTCGCAGTCCGGGTCGTTGGATAGTTTTGTGGTATTGTTCGGCCAGTTGAAAATGGTCTGGCGGATCGCGCGGATATACAACCAGCGCCCGGCGTTTCGTGAGATGGTCAAGTTGTATGCCAATGTGGCCGTCACGTCGTTTACGGCCAGGGCGGTTGACGATTTGGATTTTGCCAGTGTTATCGAGCCGGTGATCAAGAGTTTCGGCAGGGTAGGGGTGCTTAATTTCGTGCCGGTTATTTCCATCGTATCCAATTCCATTTTCAGTGGGGCCACCAATGCGCTTTTGACGCTTCGTACGGGGATTATTACGCGCAAGTACTGTGGTCTTTTCAGTTATTTCGAGGTTCGGGAGACACACCCGGGTGAGAAAGAGTTGAAGGGGTATATCAAGACGTCTGCCATGCGGGAGGCGGGGAAATTATTGGGCACTGTGATCGTTACGCCGTCGCAGACGGTGTTGAAGATGGTGATGGACGGTTTGAGGAAGAGCAAGGATTTTTCCGGCCGTGTAATGGAGGAGATGGGGAAGGCGACGAAAGACATGTTCGGACGGATGATGGATATGTTCAAGCGTAAGAGTGATATGGAATAAGGGTTTTAAGCCGCGAAGACACGCGAAGAGCCGCGAAGAGAAGCGAAAAAGTTTTTTTTAAAGAGCCGGGACTGTTTATAGACAGAAGGAGCGCGAAATCGACTGGTTCCAAAATACTAACCGGGTCCTAATCCGGACGGCCGATACCGATGGTGAAGCTGGTCACTTTTTTGTCTCCCTCCTGGTGGTACACCGGTTCGCACTCTTCTCCCACCATTGTCTGTAAATCAAATATCACTAAGTAACCCGTTTCCACCGCCTCGGGGGCCAGGTACTTCCTTGATATCTGCTTTACACCGTCGTTAACGGTACGGGCCAGGTTGCGGCGGTTGATCTTGGTTTCTATAATATATTTTCCGCCGCGGTACGATAGAAGAATATCCATTCGTCCGACCCCGGAAGGAATTTCATAGCGAAGTTCCCCGGCTCCGCCGCCGGTAAATTGATAGAGCCAGGCGGTAAGAAGGAATTGGCCGGTTTTTTCATAGGGTTTTTTTTCTTTATAAAATGCATTCACCCCGATCTGCGCAATATAGTGCCCGAAATGGAGGAGCACTTTATCCATATCCAGTTTGTTCCCCGGTAATTGGTATTCCTGGATGGGTATTTCACGGTAGGTCTCCACTTCTTTAAAGAATACACGGGTGAACATGGTTTGATAGATATGATTGGCCGCTGCCGCATGGCCGTCCCGATTCTTTATTAAACCGTATTGCTCCAGCCAGCCCTGGTCCTCGACATAAGGATTGTACAGGACATGATCAAATACGATCTCTATAAATGTTTCTTTGTACAGCCTGGCTTTTTCGTAGAGGTTGTCGAAATGGGTGTTTTTTTCATTCAAAAGCAGTTCGATTGCTTTCCGGACATCGTTTTCGTCGATAGGTTCCACGGTTTGCGGTTTTACGTTGACCGTCAGTATCGTGGCCAGGCGGTTGACCAGCCAGGGTTGGCCCCGGGTCTCGTCATGGACTAGTTTTACCGCATCTTCACAAAAGGGCTGATGGGTTTCTTCGGAGTATTGGGCAAAAAGGTCGCTAATGTTTTTGAAAGAGAAAGGCGGCATTTCCACCTGGTCCGCGATATTAAAGGGGGACACGCCGCCCACCACCAGCCGGGTAATATTCCTGATCCCGACCAATCCTATGGAGTAAAGTGCTTTTTGCCTGACCGATTTATATCTCTGGTACAAATCCCTTAAGGTGGTCAGGAAGCTTTCCAGTTCACCCGGGGGGATGCCGTCGAATTCATCGATAAAGATCACGATTTTTTTCAATTGTATGATCCGGTTCAATTCCCCGAAGAGTTTTCCGAAAGCAAGGGGGCCATCCAAATGAAACCCGTTTAGATAGTGCCGGACCTGTTCGGTTTTGTCACAGTTGACATGGGTCAGTCTGTCGATCAATTGGCTGTAGAGTTCTTCTTCGATCATTTCATAGAATTGCCGCCGGTCTAATTCTTTGTACCTCTCGAAGCTTAATTGTAAAGCGGCGTAAGTGGGGTCTTCGTGCAATTGGCCGCGGAAGTTTTCCAGGAAGGTGGTTTTACCGCTTTGCCTGGGGGCAAAAATGGAAAAATAGCGGCCCCGGTCAACCATGGTTTTGATATC
>Ga0210082_1000089_pt1 | contig 18911 bp, 13 predicted proteins | sample White_ThreeSqA_D_2_FD_185592 | JGI IMG/M metagenome (GOLD analysis project Ga0210082, IMG submission 185592) | Wetland microbial communities from the San Francisco Bay, California, USA, that impact long-term carbon sequestration -... | ecosystem: Environmental > Aquatic > Marine > Wetlands ... | reverse complement strand
CCGTTCCCGCCGTGGGGCAGGAAATTGGTGAGCATCATGTACCCCCACCCCGCCTTGTAATTCATGGGGTAATCGGGGAAAGCCTCTTCGATATCCGGCCGAGCCCCCTCCACCAACAGGGCGTCGCCGATATAGATCAGGTCCGTGCCCGCTTCGTTTTCCCGGTAGATTTTCACACTCTCCACGCCCACATCGTCCAGCACCCACCCCGTAACGGGCACGCTGCTCCTGACGATGGAACCGTGAACCGGGGTTTCGAAACTCCCGAAAGGCGCGGCATCTTTCCCCCATTCAAACACGTTCAGTGTCACATCGATAGTTTGGGGCGAATTCCCGGCGGAGGGATCGGTGACGGTGATTTCAGCGGTATAAGTCCCCGCCGTTAAGGCCGAGGCATCCATTGACACGGTAACCGAAGCCGCGCCCGTGCCCGATGCCGGCGCGCAGGTGAGCCAGGCCGCATTGTCGGTAACGGTCCACTCCAGGGAACCGTCCCCGGTGTTATCGATCATAAACGTTTGCAGCAGCAGTTTTTCCTGGTACTCAAGGGCACCGAAATTGAGCCGGTCTTTATCGACTGAAATGACGGGTGTGTTTATAACGGCGAAACCGGGTGGTGTGGTGGTGAGTCTGGCCAGGGAGCGCCGGGTGGCGTAGCCGATAAATCCTTCGGCGGCGGCCTTTTGATAGACTTCACCGGCTTTATTTACGGCGTAATCGATCACGAATACGGGGAAACCGGCGTTTTTATATTTTCGCAGGCGGTTCAAATAATAGTCGGTACAGCAGCTCGGTTCGTCGTAGCCTTCCGGGTCTGTCCAGTCGTCGTTCCCGCCGGAGCCGTCCCACCATACGCCTTCTTGTGCAATACCGTCCACGGCGTCTTTTAGTTCATCGGCGCCCGCTTCGTTTATGAGTTCCGAGGAGTTTTGTTGAATGACGATAAAATCGGGGTTATGTAGTTTTCCGTAGGCGCGGATTTCCTTGATAAAGTCGAGCATTTCTTGACCGGGGTTTTTGCCTTCGGCGTCGGCCCGGTCCTGGACGGCGCCCATTTCCCAGGCTTCCACCCAGTCGAGGTAGACGCCGTCGAAGCCGTCCTGGATCACTTCGTCCAGCATGCTGTCGAAATGGATATCGTCGTTTGCGCCGAGGGTGGTGCCGTAGATCACGACATCTTTCCAGTCGTCGTCCCAGAAGGCCACGGGGTAGTTTCCGCCCCAGCCGTCGGGGTCGCAGGCCACCACCCAGGGTGCCCATTGTTTGATCTGGTTGATGTAGGAGGTTTTACACTGGCCGTATTCTTCGAAGGTCTGGTGGTTTCCCCAGTACCATCGCCATTCTTCCGCCTGTCCGATATCGATGTAAGCGATCACCAGTTTCCGGTGGGTGCCGTCGCTGGCTTTGGAGTTTTTGATCCGGCTGACCATATTTTTTGCATTGAACTCCGGGTCATAGGTGACCGTGGGTTCGATGACCACCATATCGTATTGAGAGTCGGCGATTTTGCCGATGTTCCCGGAGACGTCGAGGTCTTGTATCTGGTAGGCCCAGTACCGGACGTTGGAGAGTGGCAGGGGGTCGTCGGCGGTAAGGAAGAGGTTAAAAATTAAAATGAATATCCCACAGAACACAGGGAAAGACACGGAATTTTTTTTTGTTGGGAGTTTAAAGTTTCGCATGGTATTATATTAGCATAGAAACGGATTTTTTCACATGGTTCAATTAACAAAAGTTTTGTGGGGTCCAGGGGCATGGAAAGGGGTCGGGCCAGTAGACTTCTCTTAATCCATGCGAACGAAGGTATTATGGATGGGTGGGAAGGGGACAGCCGAGTTATAATCATTTCCCCGGCACTGCAAACGGTTCGCCTCGAACCGTAAACGATCTTTCCGGGTTTGCTTCAGCACCTGATCGGTTAAACAAAAAGGGTTAAACCAAAAGGGGGACGGGCAAGGATTAAGCCAACGGTAATCTTTTTATCCTGTGAATCCTGGTTCCGACAGTGAGTGAAAAGGCGGTAGGAAAAAACGGTACTATTTGAAAAAATCCCTGGAATTTTAAAGACGAAACAGGGGTTGGAACGGGGGCAGGCCAGTAGACATCCTATTCATTTTTTCAAATCGAGTGCGATTTTGAGTTTGTCTTCCAGTTGGCAAAGAATATCCGGCGATAGTTTTCCCATTTCTCCTGAAAATATTGATTTATTAAGAGTCGCTAATTTATCCATCTTGAAAACAGATTTCTTTTTCAACCCGGTTGCCGGGAAATCGTTATGCTCCAAATCCAACACAAAATCGGTCTCACTTAAATTATCCGGGATAACCGAAGATATAAAAGCCACAATGACATCCTCTTTGTCATTAAACGCCCTGGAAATAATGACAGCGGGCCTCCTTTTCGAGGAGCTCAAATCCGTAAAGGGAAACTTCGTTAAAACAATCGTGCCTCTTTCCATTAGTCGTATTTTACTTTTAAATCAGTGTCGGAATAGATATCCTCTCTATCATCGAAGAGAAAATCCATTGCTCCCCCATCCTCGATCATTTGATGGATTTCGGTTGTCGTCGGTTCCCCGGTCTCAGGCGGGTCGAGAAATGTTATGATCACTTCCCTGGGAGTGTTTACGTCCACTTTTTCCCGCAATTTAAATTCTCGTCCGTCATATATCGCTCTTACACTTAACATTTTTTCCTCTCAAGACTTATATTTAATATATTTTTCCGTGTTTGTCAAATAAAAAAGGCACAAAAAGGGGGAAAAGGGGGAAGGGCAAGGGTTAGATAGTTTCCGAACCAGGATTCACCGGAAATATTTTTTTTGTCAATGGTTCCGGTTGAAAAATTTTAATACTTATAACACCTTAATACCAGCACTGTTTTAATGGGGTATGTGTTAAAGGGAAAGATGTAAAATGAAGGAGAGATTAAAATGATCGACAATCAAAACATTTTAAAACCGACAGGCATAGGTGAATTTTTTAAATGGCTCTGGTTCGAACCCATCCTTTTCAAAAAATACGGGAATTCAATGTGTAAAAAAAAATGCTTCACCACCTTCTTAAAATCATATGCCCTTATCGTTATCACGGCACTCCTGGTATGGACGGCAATCAACCTCATCATCACACTCCTCGACCTGCCGACCAAACACACAACCCTTTTCAGGAAAGAGATCGTAACAACGCTGCAAAGTCAAACCACCTGGTTCTCAAAATTCCTGTCCTTCTCGTACGAACGCGCACGCGGCTTAATTCACGTGTTTATCGGGGGATTGACCTTCGGACTGGCCTTCGGATTGATCGGGTGCCTCACCCGGAAATTAGCCGCGGGCCTGGCCCTGGGCATTACCTTCGCTTCGGCCATCTGGATGGTCTTCGGGTTCGCGTTCGGACTGGATGCACATATCGTTAAAGGCGCTGCCTTCGGTCTGGCATTCGGATTGGCGTTCGGTACCGCTTTCGGGTTAATCACCGGTTTGGCCTCCGGGATCACCCGGGGATTACGCCTGGGAATCACCGTCGGTCTGGCCGGGACATTGATTTTCATGATAACCGGGGGATTGGCCGGAAATACGCACCGGGGATTACTCATGGCCGCAGGGTGGCTAATAGTATGGAGCATTTTCTATTTCAGACTGCTGCCGTTCTACCCCATTCACTTTTTCAAAAGTTTATCCTACAATGACCTGTACGGTAACCCGTACCGGGAAGACGGCGTGATCTGGCTGCCCATATGGAAACTAAAATCCAAATTGATCTCACGGGCAAAAAAAGATCCACAGGAAGCCTTTGAATTCATCGACTTCTTATTAAAATACCGGCCCCTTCAAAGAACTCTGGCCGCGCAGTTGAGCCATACGGCCGCCGCAGGGTTATGGGAACAAAATTATTTCAATGCCGAAGTTCTAAAAACGGTACCCGTGATCCAAAACGATAAATCCAAATTCAAACCCCCGGACCAATGGTACCGGAAACTGGCGTCCGTCCGCGAAGCACTGGAGGCCGCGACGCGGCAAAGCAATTCCGATAACGGATTACTCTACTACGAAGACTACGTCAACGAACTAAAGGAATTCGAGGAACTCACGCTAAAAAAAGAATCCTTACACTGGAACCATTACTATTTCAACGCCCTGAAAAAATGGATTCAAACCGCCGAAGCGGAATTGGAACGGCTGAAATTGATGGGAAATGAGGAAGCCATGATCATTCCCAATGTTTACAAAACCGGTGACGCATTATTACCCGAATTCGATTATAATATCTTTATCGGCAGGGGAAACCTGGTAAACGAATTGCAAACCAGGCTTTTATCGTCCCCCAACATGCCGATTTTCCTTTTATACGGACAACCCGCTGCGGGCAAAACCTCCCTGCTTAATTTCCTTCCCGTATTCATGGATACGCGGTTCAAAACAATTTACATGGATTTGCAACATCTTACCGGCATTAACCGGTGGTTCGACAACCTGAAAACGGAATTCGACCGGTCGCTCGACATCGCACCCACTCCCCTACCCCAAACCGAAAACTGGCTCGACACATGGAACGCATTACAACGCCACCTGGAAGAGGTCGCCGATAAACAAGAGCACAAGATCATCCTGGCACTCGATGAATACGAAACCATCCACCGCTTTTTTCAAAAAGACCCCGAAGCCGCCGCCAATCTACTGGACGCCGTAAGCCGCTTCTCCCAACACCAAAACAAAATCGCCTTCCTCTTCGCCGGCGACACCCTCTTCTCCGAACTCAAAAACCCCCATTGGAGCAACTACATCCTTGAAACCGTCCTCCTCAAAGTCGATTACCTCGAAAGAAGCGAAACGTTCAAACTCATCGATGCGGCAAAACTCCACTACCCGAAAGAGGTATTGGAAAGAATCCATTACCTGACGCAAGGCCACCCCGCCCTGGTGCAGCAAATCTGCCGTGAAATGGTCAACACGGCCAACACCCGGCATTGCAAAGCCATGACCATGGAAGACCTGGACACCATCCTCGAAAAACACATTTACCGTCTCCAAAAGGGTGTCGTCGAATTATTCCGGGACCAATTCCGCGCCGGGGAAACCGGGAATGCCACGGTCCGGCAAATCATCGACAATCAACCGCCCACGGACAAAAAAGCCCTCTTCGCCCTGCGGGAACACGGGTTCGTTCTAAAGGACGGCGATCATTTCAAAATGCGGGTCCCCATCTTCGAAGAATGGGTCAACCGATTCGGAGATGTTGTATAAGGGATAAAGGGTAAGGGGTAAGGGGTAAGAAAAAAGAAAAGCCGGGCAAGAAATTCCTTTACGGCTTTTTCAACCGGAATACATCCGACCGGACCGTCGGATTCCCCGCTAAACGACGAAAACTATTGATTTGCCCCGTATGTGTCAATGCATCGGAAAACGGACCGTTAATGATATGCCAGAACGGTAATTTCGCAATCGCGATATGCGCCAACTCCGGATCATCGATGGATTCAAAATAAGTCCGTAATTTCGTAATAAGCGCCAGGATATTAATCCTCTGGGCCTCGAAACCTTCCGGCCGCACCCCTTTTTCTTCAAAAATACCCTGGCATACCCAATTGATAAGTCCCCATATATGCTCGACAAGTTCCCCTATGGTCTTACACCCCTTCCCGGGACTAAATTCATAATCGTTTTGGGTCAGGGATTCGGTAGCATATCGAAACCGGTACCCCAGGCCGTCGAGCATCCTTATAATAATTGCAGTCCCCGTGATCTTCCCGGGATACTCCTCCACCGATTCATAGGTCGCCGTATCATTCATTTTCTTTCCTCCTTCCTAGCAATACGAGGTAATTTTCCGTACCCAACGAAACAAAATAAAAAAAAATCACCGGTAATTTCATGAACCATTTATAACAGTTTTTTTCCCAAAAGTAAACAAACCCGGGGAACCGGGACCAGAAACCACTCCTTATAAAATACCGGTTGTAATTTTTTTCAAACTATGGTATTTATTGGTTCAACACATTGGTTCAACACAAAGGAGGAAACAATATGAAACGAAAAGTTGAATTTTATTCGGAAGGAAGCCTGGTAAAAGGGATATTATACGGGCCAGATAACGATGTAGAAAAGAAACCGGCCATCGTTCTATGCCACGGTTTTGCCGGGGTTAAAGAGCTTTTACTGCCCGCTTACGCGGAAGAGTTCGGCAAAAGAGGATTTCTTGCTTTAACCTTTGATTACAGGGGGTTCGGAGAAAGCGAGGGTGAAAGGGGAAAATTGTCCCCCCACGCCCAGGTCACCGACATTCGAAATGCAATCACATTTGTCCTGGATCTACCCGGGGTGGATGCGCACCGGCTGGGATTATGGGGCACATCCTTCGGGGGCGCCAACGCCATTGTCGCCGCGGCCATGGATAAACGGGTAAAATGTTTGTGTGTCCAACTGACTTTCGGGAACGGCGAAAGAGTCATAACCGGGGGTCTGACCGGGGAAGAAAAGGAAAAACTGGAATCCATGCTGATGAAAATATGGACCCGGGCGGTCACCAGGAACAAGACAATGCAGGTACCCATCAACAAAATTCTCACCGATGAGCAATCCATTGAGTTTTATAATAAAACCGTGGGTGAATTCCCGGATTTGGACATTAAAATCCCGTTCTTAACCATAAAAGAAACCATGGAGTACCGGCCCGAGACCTATTTGGAATCGGTACACATCCCTATCCTGATCATTGGCGCCGAAAATGACGGGGTCAATCCCGGGCAGGAGTCCGAGATTTTGTATAAAAAGGCAAACAGTCCGAAAGAGTTATCGATCGTAAAAGGGGCCACCCATTACGAATTATACCAGGGGGAAAAATTCAGGGAAGTGGTCAATAAACAGTGCCAATGGTTTGAAAAATACCTGCAATAATAGAATGGAATGCATGGTGAATTTCTTTGAATAAACATAAGGGATGAATGAGAAAGGCAAAGGCACAGTATCGTATATGCCGTCCCCCTACCTTCTCACTCCATTTCCCTCATCCGGATATTCTGTATATTTATTATATTGTACAAGGGCAGCAGTTTCCTACCGGTGGATCTCCTTCATAGTAAATATAATCTATCAAGTAATCGATATCATCATCATCTACCACTCCATCTCCATTTACATCTCCTGAACACCATGGCACCGGAGGTGGGCCATCGTGATATAAATAATCAATTAAATAAATAACATCAAGTAAATTTATCCCATAATTATAAGATGGACTACCATTAACATTCCCGCAATGAAGTTCCCACTGGGACGCCAATGGATAATTATCCTGGTCGGAGGGGCTATTGCTGCCGGGGATGGAATATGCGTTCTCACAGACGCCGTCACTATTTGAATCGGTGCATTGAAAACCACTCCAATAATTGCCCCCGGACCCGGACCCATTGTCCCACTCATTATCGGTGCAAGAGTCATAGGTGTTGTGAATGTATGCGTGAGTCGTATTGCTGAGAAAATTGTTATGGTGGATACGATTATCATCTGAGGGACATTCAAAATAAATCCCATAATTGTTTGTCTCTATCGTGTTGGCAACAATATCATTCTCATCGGAATTAACAGCAAATATTATACCGTAAGTGTGGTCCTCGATCTCGTTGAGATAGATACTATTGCTCGAAGCCCCGGTGAGTGTAATTCCATCGCCTGCGGCCTCCTGACTATTAATTATTTCATTGCAGTACACTTCGTTCGAAGACGAACCGTTAATCATGATACCGGTGTAACTTGACATTTTGCAGTCAATTGTGTTTCCATGTACTTTGTTCCCCGTGGTCCCGGAATACAGGTAGACGCCTGTGGGACATCGCCGGATTTCGTTGTTCCGGATGATGTTGTCGTCCGACTGTACTAAAATACCCGAATAGTTGTAGCCGCAACTGAATGGGAGGTCGTCGTCTTCATAGTTCTCGATGATAAGGCCTTCAATTATCACTCCATCCGCCGTAATTGTAATCACATTTCCTCCACACTGGCCATCGAGAATGGGTTTATTGGCGACAGGTTCTCCCATAATCGTGACCGATTTGTCAACCGTTATCCGTTCATGAATACACTTTCCGCCCACAACAATTAACAAGTGGCCGTTTAACGTGTCGGTGTCATCGATTGCATCTTGAATACTCGTGAATACTTCAAACGTATTAAAATTAACCACGATATTCCCTGTTGACGCAGTCTCACAGGGAAACCCCAATCCTCCCGATACAAACAAGAGAATTGTTCCGAAAATCAGACTTTTTTTGATTAAACGATAAAGCATTTCATCCTCCTAATAAATTTTATTTTGCAACGATATTCTAAAAAATCAAAAAAAAATATGCAATAGGTCGCATCAATTTTTTTTATTTTTTCATAAAGGGGTACCGGTAATCCCTAAGATACTTCCGGCCTGTCACCTTTTTCTCCCCCGTATTCCTGACTGCATCGCTCGCTTTTCCCGACGGGAAAATTCAGGTTTCCCGTCTCTGCCTGATCCAGAGGTATTCGTTTATACTTTTTTATGAAGGGATTCTATTCGCTTTCGCTTCGGTGCATGAATTTCTCAAACCAGCCGCGTAAATAGAGAATCTGGCGAATCTTGTTGGTGGGGTGCCTGCGGCCGATGCCGTGATACTCGTCGGAAATCCGAACCATGGCCGTTTCTACTTTTCGCAGCTTCAAGGCACGGTAATACTGCTCCGTCTGCTCCATGGGCGTGCGGAGGTCCTTTTCACCGGTTAACAACAACGTCGGCGTGGTTACATTGCCCACATACATAAGGGGCGAACGACGCAAATGCTCCGCCGGGTCCTCCCAGGGCAGCCGCTTGAAATTGTAATACCAACCATGATTGTCCGTGGTCCCCACGAAACTGAACCAATCGGTAACGGGTTTCATTACCACTGCCGCGGCAAAACGCCGGGTGTGGCCGACTATCCAGGACGTAAGCACCCCTCCCCCACTCCCGCCGCATACGAAAAGTTTCTTCTCATCGATGTATCCCTTCTTGACAACCTCGTCCACACCCGTCATCAAATCATCGTAATCCTGGCCGGGATAATTGTTATTAATGGCATTACCGAAGTCTTTCCCATAACCGCTGCTTCCCCGCGGGTTGGTGTAAAGCACCACAAACCCGTTGGCGGCATGGTCCTGGAACTCGAAATTAAACCGGACTCCGTACATCGCATGCGGACCGCCATGAATATAAAGGATCAACGGGTATTTGCGCGAAGCATCGAAATCCGGCGGTTTGACTATCCAACCCTGCACCCGCATCCCACCCACGGAATCATACCATATCTCTTCAACCTCGCCCAGTTTCCTGTTTTCCAACAGATCGTCATTGACGGCGGTAAGCCGTTTGGGTGAGGGATTTTTTAAAGAAAACGTGACAATATCGCCGGGTTCATGGGGACCGGACATGACGGCGGCGGCGGTCAGGTCCTTGTAAAACGACGGGGATGAAATATAATAATTCCCCCCGGTAACCTGCCGAACCGTACCGCTTAGAGACACCCGGTAAAGGTGCGAAACGCCCCGGTCCTGGATGGTAAAATAGATATCGCGGCCGTTTCCCGCCCATTGAACCGATGACGGACGGCGATCCAGGCCGGGGGTCAGCGACCGCTTGTTACCGCCGTCTATATCCATCACATAGAGCCGCGGCACGTTATAAGTGTCGTGGTTTTCATCAAAACCGGTGTAAGCGATCTTTTTCCCGTCCGGTGAGACTTCCGGGTCATTGTCCGGTCCCTTGCGGTCGGTGAGCGGTGTTATTTTTCCATCTATTAACGACAGAATGTATATCTCGGACTCCCGGTACATCCAATCCCAGTCCGGTATGCGGAGTCCGCTGAAAACGATGGACTTCCCGTCCGGCGTCCACCGCGGCGCCCCGTCATTGTAATCACCGGAAGTCAACCGGCGCGGTGTGCCGCCGTCGGCGGGAACGGTGTAAATATGACGGAAACCCGGGTTACGGTACCCCCGCCCATCGGCACGGTAATTCAACCGGTCGATCACCACGGCCGGCGCGGCCCAATTTGCGCCTTTAGGCTTACGCGGCATTTTTACACTCCAACTTTTCTCCGCCGGACCGGACATATTGAAAGCGATCTGCTTCCCATCCGGCGACCAGCGGATATTCCCGGGCGATTCATCCACCCGCGTCAACTGCGTCGACTCCCCGGTGTCCATCCAACGCACAAAAACCTGCCCGCCCGAAGGCTCCCCCTGCGCTAGATACGCAAGACGGGTGCCGTCCGGCGACCACTGCGGAGACGACCCCTTGACCAAAAAGCGGTTCTTACCGCCGTCGATGTTCATAATCCAGAGATCATTGGAATACCGGTCGTTCACTTTGTCCACCCGGTTCCTGGAATAAACAACCTGCTTTCCGTCCGGCGAAATCACCGGGGACGATACACTCTCCCAGTCCAAAAGCAAATCAACGGAAAGCATCTCCTCCCCCGCGGTTAAAACAAATGGAAACACCAGTGGAAAAATCAATGTCACAAACATTATTTTTTTACTCATCATTTTCTTACTCATCGCGACCTCCTTACCTCCCGGAGTAATGTTTCAGAACCCGGGGAAATATCTTTGAACGATTTTACGAAGAGAATACTATAACTGAAAAAAAAACCTTTTGCAAGGATAAAGATACCGGGAAAATCAAGAGATGGGAAGACGGGAATGCCTGTACACCTCGCCCGGCATTAAGAGGTTCCTCCCTCCGCGAGGTGAAGTGTTTTTTTTAGCCAGTAATACGCTGCCGTTCCGGCCGCAATATTCGCCGCCGCCGCCGCGCCGAATATTCCCTTTAATCCCCAGATATACGAACCCAAATACGCCAACGGTATATATAATATCACCATCCGGACTATCGATAACACCGCCGACGGCATGGGCTTGTTCAACGCATTAAAAGTCGAACCCGACAACATCAATACACCCAATAATCCATATGTCACCGATACCATTAACACATAAGAAACAATAGTGGAGATTACCACGGGATTTTCGTTAAATATCCCCGCAACCGGGCGCGCAAAAAGAAGAAACACGATAAACATCCCACCCCCCCAGGCCAGGGCAAACCGGTGAGAATACCGAACCGCCAACCTCACACGGTCTATCTTTTTCGCGCCCCAATTCTGCCCGACAAAGGGGGCCAGTACCGAACTCAACGCCATTATTACAGTCAATGAAAACCCCTCGAGCCGGGTGGCCACACCGAGACCCGCCACCGCCTCCGGGCCATAAGAAGATACCAATCGCGTGATCACACCCATGGAGACCGGGATGATCAAATTCGTTCCTGCCGCCGGTAGGCCGATGTAGAGTATCTTTTTCCATGACTCTATTCCCACTTTCAACCGGGGCGGAACAAAAGTGATCATTTTATCACGCTTGATAAGCACCCATAAGGCAAGCGCCATTGTCGCCGCTCGGGCAAATACCGTCGCCACCGCCGCGCCCCGGATACCCCACCGGGGAAACGGTCCGATACCGAAAATCAACAGCGGGTCCAATACCAGGTTCACCACCACCGCGGTCAACATGATCATACTGGGAGTCTTCGTATCGCCCGTGGCGCGGATGGCACTGTTTCCCACCATGGGTATGATCACAAACGCCACCCCCGGGTACCAGATGGTCATATAATGCTTGATATAGGGCAATATCTCCGGCGTTGCCCCCATCAGGCGGAACAGTGGATCGATAGTCAATAACCCCACAACCGCAAAGCTCACCACGATGACCAGGGACAACGCCAACGCATCGGTGGTAAAACGCTGCACTTTATTCCGGTCACCCTCACCGATAGCGCGTGAAATGACCGACGATGCGCCCACACCCAACCCCAGCGCAATACTCCCGATCACGAATACCACGGGAAACGTAAAACTGATGGCCGCCAGTTGAATGGTCCCCAATTGCCCCACGAAAAACGTATCCACCAGGTTAAAAGCCACCATGCCCATAATCCCGATGATCATAGGTATGGTAAGCCTTACCAGGGTTTTACCCACCGGGCCTTCGATCAACTTTGCCCCGGTTTTACCTGTATTTACACTCAATTCCGGATTCTCATTCGTCATGGCGCCATTGTAACAGAAAATCGAAATAATAGCCACATTCATTTCGATTTACCCCTTACCTCTTACCCTTTACCTCTTACCCTTCCATTTAGTCCTTGATTTCTTTCCCTAAATGTAATATATATATACCCTGTGAGATTCAAGGATGATAAAAAAAATTGGATTGTACATATTTGTTTTGCTAAGCATCGTAAGCATTCTTTTTCCCAGGGACAGGGAAATCCGGTTCAGGCATATTACACTGGAAGACGGCCTGTCCGAAAGCCTGGTGCAGTGTATACTACAGGACAGCAAAGGCTTTATGTGGTTCGGTACCCAGGACGGTTTGAACAAATACGACGGATACGAATTTAAAATCTATCGCCCGGACCCGGAAAATCCCAATTGCCTGAGCGGTAATATTATCCAGGCGCTCCACGAAGACCACCGGGGAGTCCTCTGGATTGGGACCAATGACGGCGGGTTGAATAGATTTGACCGGGAAAAAGAGGAGTTTACTCATTTCCGGTTTCAACCCGATGTTCCCGCCAGTTTAGGCGCCGATATAGTAACGGCAATCCATGAAGACCGCTCCGGTATTCTATGGGTGGGGACCACCGGCGGCGGACTCAATAAATTTGACCGCCAAACAGGCACATTTACCCGTTTCCTGAATATCCCGGGCGATCCCACCACTCTAAGCAGCAATAACATCACGGCGATCTTTGAAGACCGTTCCGGTATTCTCTGGGTGGGGACCACCGGGAGCGGATTTAATCGATTCGACCCGGACACAGGCACATGTGTCCGTCATTCCGCACGGCCGGGAATCCCGGGAAGCCTGGGCAGCAACCTGGTTAATGCGATCTATGAAGATCATTCCGGAGAATTCTGGATCGGGACCGCCAACGGATTAAATCGATTTGACCGGGAAAGAGGAACCTTCGTGGTGTACCGTTTCGAATCCGGTAACCCCCACAGCCTGAGCAGTAATAATATCTCTTCCATTTATGAAGATCATACCGGTATGCTGTGGATCGGGACCATCAACGGGGGCCTTAATACCTTTGACCGGCGAACCGAAGGATTTGTCCATTACCGGTACCGGCCCAATCAACCCACCGGTTTGAGCAGCGATTTGATCTTCTCTATCTATGAAGACCGTTCCGGCGTCATCTGGATCGGGACCGGCGAAAGCGGCATCAACCGTTTTGACCGCGAAACCGAGAAATTCCCCCGTTACAGTTCCATCCCCAACGAGCCCAACAGCCTGAGCCATAATTTTGTATACTCCTTCTTCGAGGACAGGGACCGTATCCTCTGGATTGGGACCTTTGGCGGCGGCCTCAATAAGTACGATCGCCGAAAGGAACAATTTACCCATTACCGGGCGAGCCCCGGGACCGCCAACCGTTTGAGCAGCGATTTTATTTTTTGCGTTTCAGGGGACCGGACCGGACGGCTGTGGATCGGGACCAACGGTACCGGTTTCGATATCTTCGACCCGGAAACCGAGACCTTCAAGAATTACAGGGCGCGGCCCAACGACCCCTCCGGCTTAAGCAGCAATTTCGTGCGGTTTATATATGAGGATTCCACCGGTTTAATATGGCTCGGGACCGTCGGCGGCGGTCTCAATACATTTGACCGGGAAACGGGAACCTTCACCCGTTATGTCAATATCCCTTCCGAATCCACCTCTATCAGCGACAACCTTCCCCGGTGTGTTCATGAAGACAACGAGGGTGTTCTCTGGTTCGGTACCGCCCTCGGCGGACTTAATAAATTCGACAGGAAAACCGGTACCTTTACCCATTATCGAAAGAACCTCAACGATCCCGCCGGTTTGAGCAGCGATAATATCCAATGCATTCACCGGAAATCGGGGATGCTCTGGTTGGGCACTTTCGGCGGCGGTCTCAATAAGCTTGATCCCCAAACCGGGAAGGTCGTTCGTTACAGGGAAAAAGACGGCCTGCCCAACGATGTGGTTTACGGGATACTGGAAGATGAAGAGGGTTTTTTCTGGCTCAGCACCAATAAAGGGTTGTCGAAATTTGATCCCCGCACCGGTTCCTTCAAGAATTTTACGCCCATGGATGGGCTTCAGAGTAATGAATTCAACGGCGGTTCCTATCACAAGAGTCGGAGCGGCGAAATGTTTTTCGGCGGCCTCAGCGGGTTCAATGCGTTTTACCCTTTCCAGGTCAAAGATAATCCGTATAAACCCCCCGTAGTTATTACGGATTTTGAGATATTTAACAAACCCGTAAGCATCGGCTGCGATTCACCCTTAAAAAAACACATTACAGAGACCCGGGAGATCACACTCTCCTACGAACAAAACATCTTTTCCTTCAACTTCGTGGCATTGGACTACACCATCCCCGAAAAGAATCAATACAAATACAGGATGGAAGGCTTTGATAACGATTGGGTTTCCACCGGCGCCTCCCGGCGTTTTGCCTCCTATACCAACCTGGACCCCGGCGAGTATGTATTCCGGGTGAAAGGTTCCAATAATGACGGCGTATGGAATGAAAAAGGCGCATCCATCAAAATCGTCATCACCCCGCCCTTCTGGTGGACCTGGTGGTTTCAACTGCTTTCCGTGGTAGTGGTGCTTATGCTGGCGGCCCTGTTTTATAAAACAAGAATGAGAACCGTTTCCCGGCGGATGCGGCTGGAAGCCGAACTTCAATCCGCCCATGCCGCCCAGATGTCCATCATGCCCCAATCCGATCCCCGGCTCGAGGGGTTTCATGTATCCGGTATATGCGTTCCCGCCCATGAAGTGGGGGGTGATTTTTTCGACTATTTCTGGCTGGACGCGGAGAGAACAAAATTCGGCATCGCCATCGGCGATGTTTCCGGCAAAGCCATGACAGCCGCAATGACCGCCGTCATGTCCAGCGGCATGCTTTTTTCCCGCATCTACAGCATCCCGTCCGTCAAGGAGGTGATGACCCAGGTAAACCACCCCCTTTATCTCAAAACGGACAGGAAAGTATTCACCGCCCTCTGCCTGGCCTCCCTGGACCTCCGGACAAAGGAACTGGTCTTTACCAACGCCGGTCTCAGCGAACCGCTGCTGAAATCCGACAATTCCGCGGCCTATATCGAAAGCATCGGGCCGCGGCTGCCGTTGGGAAGTTTCAGTGACAGTACCTACGAGGAGACGAGGCTTCAATTAAAACCCTCCGATGTGGTGATACTCTTTACCGACGGAATCCCCGAAGCCCAGGACCATAACGGTGCATTTTACGGGTACGATACGTTGAAAAGCCTGGTGGAAAAATTGGACACCGCCGCCTTATCGGCATCGGAGATCAAGGATCAAATCATCGGGGATGTGAAACGATTTTCCGGCAACATGCCCCAACAGGACGATATGGCCGTGGTAGTGGTGAAATACCAATTCGCAGGAACATTAGCAGGAAATAAAAGGTAAGCGGACAGGCCGGAAGCGGGAAATAACTTCTTAGTAAATGGGGGTTGACAAACTCAGGCAAATAACATATAATTGTCAATGACAAAAGTTGCCAATGACAACCAAAAACAAAACGACGAATAGGAGGTATAAAATGGCAGAAGCAAATGGAGTAACAAACATAACGGATACGGATTTTGAGCAGGTAACCGGGAACGGATTAAGCCTCGTGGATTTCTGGGCGCCCTGGTGTTATCCCTGCCGGATACAGGGACCGATTCTTGAGAAAGTGGCCGGTAAAGTCGGAGACGGGGCCCGGATATGCAAAATGAATGTCGATGAAAACCAGCAAGCCGCGGGAAAATTCGGTATTACCGGTATCCCGACACTCTTGCTATTCAAAGACGGCGAAGTGGTCAAAGAATTTGTGGGCGTCCAGGGAGAAGACGTTTTAGTATCGACGCTCGAGTCATATATGTAAAATATTACGTCAGAAACAACGCGGCGGGGAAACGACCGAATGCAGAATACAAAGTGCAGGGGAAACGTGGAACAAGAAAACGTGCTTGACCTCATCTACCGGTTAAAAGCCGGTTGTATTGCCAGCGAAATGCGAATAATGGAAGAGATCGGTCTTTCCCCCGCCGAATATAACGGTATCGCCGCTATAAATCCCGGTGAACATATCAGCGGAAGTGCCGTTTCCCGTAAAATGCAGCTCTCACCCTCCAGGGCCAGCCGCGTAATCGAAAAGATGGTAAAAAACGGTTACCTGGTTAGGAAAAACGATGAAGCGGACCGAAGAAAATGTACGGTTACCCTGGCCCCCAAAGGCATCGATATCAAGGAAAAAATAGACACCCTTAAATTACATTGTGATACCAGGATTCGTGAACGATTATCGGAAAGGGAAATGGAAGCCTTCATTCACAGCCTGAAAAAGATCATGGACGTGATATAGCTTTGACATTAACGCCAAGTTGGGTTAAAATAGTGACCTGAATATTTCTTTTGAAATTACAATATATAATATATGGAGTTAAACAATGACAGATGAAAAAGTAAAAGAAAAGAAAACAACGAAAGCGAAACCAACCGCTAAAAGCGGCAACAAAGAGAAACATGCCTTCCAGGCGGAGACCAAGGAACTGCTGAACCTGATGATCAACTCGCTCTACACCCACAAAGAAATATTTTTACGTGAATTGGTCTCCAACGCCTCCGATGCCCTGGATAAACTGAATTTCCAGGCCCTCACCAAAGCGGACCTGCTGGAGAACGATACCGAACTTAAAATCACACTCGATGTCGATAAAGAGGCCAAACAATTGACCATCTCGGATAACGGCACCGGCATGACCTACGACGAAGTGATCAAAAACATCGGGACCATTGCCAAATCCGGTTCCCAGGCGTTCTTAAAGTCCTTGAAAGAAAAAGATGACGTTGAGTTGATCGGTAAATTCGGCGTCGGGTTTTATTCCGCTTTCATGGTGTCGGAGAAAGTCGTATTGACCAGCCGTGCCGCCGGTAAAAAACAAGGGACCCGGTGGGAATCCACAGGCGACGGCACCTTTACCATTGAAAAAGCGAATAAAGAGAGCCGGGGAACAGAGATCGTTCTCTACCTCAAGGAAGAAGTATGCGACAGTTCGACACCGGAAGAGGATTTCTCCAACCAGTATACTATCCAGAACCTTATCAAAAAATATTCGGATTATATCCGTTATCCCATCGAAATGGATTTCCGGCGAGAAGAATACCCCAGGGATAAAGACGGGAAATATATCGAAGGGGGAAAAGCCGAAATCATTATCGAACGAAAAGTACTGAATTCTAAGACTCCCATATGGGAACGGGATAAAAAAGAGATCACCGAGGATGAATATTTCCAATTCTACAAACACCATTTTCATGACTGGAACGAGTTTGCCGATGTCATCCATGTCAAAGCCGAAGGGACCATTCAATATACCACCCTGTTGTTCGTCCCCTCCAGGGCCCCTTCCAACCTGTATGACAAGAATTATTCCGCCGGTATTCACCTGTATTCCAACCATGTGTTTGTTATGCATGACTGCAGGGACCTGCTGCCCGATCACTTGCGTTTTATTCGCGGCCTGGTGGATTCCCCGGATTTCTCCCTCAACATCTCCAGGGAAATATTACAGCATGACCGGCAATTGAAGATTATCGGTAAAAACCTGGAAAAGAAAGCCCTGGATGCACTTGCGGGCCTGTTGAAAAACAAAAGAGAAAAATACGAAGAGATGTGGGCCGAATTCGGTAAAGCCATCAAAGGCGGGATATACATGGCTTACAAGAACAAAGAGAAACTCCAGGACCTTATCCTTTTCCCCTCCTCCTATATGGAAGATAAACTGGTTACACTCAAGGAATATGTGGAACGGATGCCCGAAGGTCAGGAGGAAATCTTCTATGCCACCGGCAAAGATATCGATACTATCCAGCGGATGCCCCAGTTGGAAGCCTTCAGGGAAAAGAAAGTAGAAATCCTCTATTTCGTCGATAAGATCGACGAATTCTTAACCCAGAACCTGGATGAATACGGCGGTAAGAAATTGAAATCCATTACCCGCGAAGATTTCGACCTGGATAAGATATTAAAAGACAAAAAAGAGGATAAAAAGGAAAAAGGGAAAAAAGACAAAGACGACAAAGATAAGAAAAAAGATAAATTCGAAGAACTGCAAAAAAAGCACGAAGACCTCTTAACCACCATCAAAATCCACCTGGGAAATAAAGTCACCGAAGTCAAATTGAGTAAACGGTTAACCACCAGCCCCGTCTGCCTGGTGACCACCAATAAAGGTGTCACCTTTAACATGGAAATGCTGATGAAAGGGGCCAACCAGATCACGCCGAAAGCAGCGAAGATATTAGAGATCAATCCCAGGCACCCCATTTTCGACGTATTAAAAAAACTCCACAAGGAAGACCCCAATTCCCCGAAATTAAAGAATGCCGGTAACATCCTGTTCTACCAGGCAATGTTGATCGAAGGGTATGAATTGGAGGACCCCGTCGAGTTTTCCTCCCAGATGGCAGAGTTGCTGGTTGAAGCGTATAAATAGACCGGCACCATCGGTAATGTGCAAATATCGATCCTGGTCACTTCCATCTATTATTTTTTGGATTTTGCATTTATCATTTCGGATGAAAACAACTTCCGCCTGGTGGTCATACACAACGGCCAATTATTGACCGATAAAACGTATAAAACGGTAAAAGGTGCTAAGATCGCTTTCTTCAGGATATACGGTTATAAGGTGTGGAGCGAGAAGATCAAACCCAATTGGAGTGATTTTTATAATCCCACCGCCGAATGGCTGAATGACCGATTGAAAACCATCCGGCAACACACAGGATGATTT
>Ga0210082_1000088_pt1 | contig 18945 bp, 9 predicted proteins | sample White_ThreeSqA_D_2_FD_185592 | JGI IMG/M metagenome (GOLD analysis project Ga0210082, IMG submission 185592) | Wetland microbial communities from the San Francisco Bay, California, USA, that impact long-term carbon sequestration -... | ecosystem: Environmental > Aquatic > Marine > Wetlands ... | reverse complement strand
TCAACGTTTCCTTGGTTTCCTTCGACACTTCCCCGGTTTCCGTCAACGTTTCCTTGGCTTCCTTCGACACTTCCTTTGTTTCTTTCAACGTTTCCTCGGTTTCCTTCGACACTTCCCCGGTTTCCGTCAACGTTTCCTTGGCTTCCTTCGACATTTCCCCGGTTTCTTTCAACGTTTCCTCGGCTTCCTTCGACACTTCCCCGGTTTGTCTCAACACTTGATCGGTTTGCCTCAACACTTCCATGCTCTTCTTTCATATTTCCTGGAGTTATTTTCATACATCCCGGATTTACTTTTACACTTCCCGGGATGGTTTCAAAACCCTGGAACATCGTCACACAATTTGCGACGCCCGGCTTCTTAGTATAGTCAGCTCCCGACATCTTATTTCTTGATTGATTGATGATAAAGGAAACGATAACCAGGGATCCTTTCGATACTTGAGGATACAAGCAGCCGCCCGCCGTTTCGCCCGGGGCGGCCTTAGCGCTTTCATTATATCCGTATATTTTCATCATACATAAATAATAATATAACACATGGGATTTGTCAACAAAAAAAATTTTTTTATCGTCTGCATCGGGTACGGTTTCGGCGCACCTCTCAAAACGTTTTTAAAAAGTTGACGGTGAATTCAGGCCGCGTTTCCGTTCTCCGGGAGAACGGCTGCCCGGTTTTCCCTATTTTTGATCGAGTAGGATCAAGTCTTCGCGGACGCGGGTCAATACTTCTCCGAGGAAATTGGTACCCTGCCATTGGTCTTTGTCATGGCGCCGGGGGTCGGTTTCGGAGAGTCCGATACCCCATATGTTATCCGTGGGGCTGGCTTCTACCAGGAGAGTGCCGGCGGTGGCCAGTAGTTGTTTTTTCATTTTTTCGTCCTGGCTGAACTTGGCGTAATTTCCTTTATAAACGATTTCTTTGCATTCGCGGTCCCACAGGTTTTGGTCGAAGTTTTTTATTTTCCGTCCCAACCGTTTTTGTTCCCGGGGATTTTGGGTTTCCAGGATGGTTTGTGCTGTTTCCCGGTCATCGAACAGCAGGGCTTTGGCGTACATCATCCACTGTTCGGCGCTGTTAAAGGTGATACCGTCGATTTTAAACCTACAGGGGTGCCACTGTGAAAACACCGATTTTGTGCGATAAAAAAAAGTATATTCTTCTGTTCTTTCTTCCGTGGTATTCATGCCGAAATTATAACAGACTCCCGCCCGGAGAACAAGATTGAAGATGCCTTTCTTCTCTCTATTTCGGCCTGCCGATGTTGATGATGAAACTGGTTATTGTACGGTCCTCTATGCGGTGTTCCCGGGGCTTGCAACCGGTTCCCACAGGGGTGTTGATGTCAAAGACAAGGAGAAAAGGTTTTAAGGTATCGGGCTTTATAAATATTATTGGTGATGACGGCATGGCCGTCCCGGTTTTTTATAAGACCATATTGCTCCAACCACCCCTGGTCCTCATCGTCGGGACCGTATTCCACGTGATCGAATACGATCTCGACGAAGGTCTCTTTATAGAGCTTTGCCTTTTCATAGAGGTTGTCGAAATGATCGTTTTTCTCCTTGAGAAAGGTCGAAACGGCCGTTTGGACATCCGGCTCATCGATGGGGTCGGGGGTGCCGGGTTTGACGTCCAGGGTGAGGATGGTGCCCAAACGATTCACCAACCAGGGCTGACCGGCGGTTTCTTCATGGACACGTTTGACGGCTTCTCTAACGCGGGGCGAATATGGAGAAGTACCGGCCCCGGTCGATCATGGTTTGAATATCGTGTTTATCGGCGTTGACCACGTTTTCCAGGGGAACATAATAGGACATTTCAGGGACCACCAGTCCCGATTTTTCAAAGACCCGTTTCGGTTTTCGGTACGTGTTTTTATTTGTATCCGCGTGTTTTGCCGTCATATTTTTATAATATTGCAATCCCCCGGCTTTGTCAAGGGTGATCCGGTTTTTTGACGGACTTTCGCGCCTGTCGCCCTTTCCTCAATATGGCTTATGCCGTTTCCCGGTCGTCGAATAGTCTAGCTTTGGCATAAATCATTGACTGTTGTTCGGATGTCATTCTCGCTTTGGCTAGTAAATGGGATCTCAATCCTTTTTTCGTATGCTTTTTGACGAAAAACCTTGATTTTCCTTCTTCTAATATGTATAATTGGAAAGGAGGTTGAAATGGCTAGGGATTTGGAAGTTATAAAAAAACTTGAAAAGGATATTGGTAGGAAATTAAGACGCCTTAAACCTAATGAAACATTTAGGGCTTTGAGTGGCTATACCTGTGACAGGAATGAAAACATTGTCGGGTTATATTTAAAATCCACACAAATAGCTGATATTTCTTTTTTGAAAGACTTAAGTTATTTAACCGAATTAGATTTAAGCTATAACCAAATATCGAATATTTCGGTTCTAAAGGGTCTAAAAAAAATAAAGCAGTTATATTTGAGGAATAATCGAATATCGGACGTTTCAGCGCTCAGGAATTTGACCAGTTTAACCCGATTAGACCTGAGTAATAATATGATATCGGAGATTGTGCTTCTCAAAGATTTAAAAGGTTTAAAAGAGTTAAATCTAATGAAAAATAGGATTACTCAACTCCCTGCCGAAATAATTGATTTAAGGATGAATATCGGCTGGTTGTATGTAGGTGAGGGTGTTGTTTTAGGAAATAACCCGATTGAGGTCCCACCCATAGAAATTTTGAAAAAAGGTAGAGAGGCGGTTAAAACATATTTTAAATCTCTTGAAGGTAAAAAACAATCCTTAAATGAAGTAAAAGTTATCCTGGTTGGAGAAGGCGGTGCCGGAAAGACCTCATTAATAAAGCAACTGCTGGGAGAACCGTTTGATTTGCATGAACCTCAAACTCATGGTATCAATATCAAACACTGGGAAGTAAGTGAAGGAAATATTAAAATAAAGGTTCACACCTGGGATTTTGGGGGGCAACAAATCATGCATTCCACTCACCAGTTTTTTTTGTCCGAACGTAGTTTATATATATTGGTTCTGGAAGGTAGGAAAAAAGAAGATGCTGAATATTGGCTCAAACATATTGAAAGTTTTGGAGGTGATTCTCCTGTTTTGGTGGTAATCAACAAAATTGATGAAAATCCCGCGGTTGAAGTGAATCGATTATTCCTCCAGGAGAAATACAAAACCATAAAAGGATTTTACCGGGTATCTTGCTCCACAAGACAAGGGATTGAAAATTTTTATGAAGAATTGGTCAAGGCATTGGCAAACATAGAAATTCGTAAAACCATATGGGCAGACAGTTGGTTGAAAGTAAAAAATCAAGTGGAAACAATGGGCAGCAATTATATTTCTTATGGTGATTTTGAAGCTGTCTGTGTAAAAGAGAATATAATGGATAAAGCCAGTCAAGACACGCTTCTGGATTTTTTGAATGACTTGGGAGTTATATTGCATTTCAAGGGTTTCGATTTGGGAGACACCCTTGTTTTCAAACCGGAATGGGTAACGGAAGCAGTTTACAAGATTATCAACTCGAAAGAATTAGCCGAAGAAAAAGGTATTCTGAAATTAAATCTATTGGATGATATTTTAAAGCAGGCAAAAGAGAATGATTATTTTTATCCCCGTGAAAAGTATAGGTTTATAATTGGCCTGATGAAGAAATTTGAACTTTGTTTTAAGATAGACGATAATACGCTGCTGTTTCCCAATTTATTGGAATTCCAGGAAAGCGTATTTGAATTTGATTACGAGACATCATTGAAATTCCTGCTTCACTATGATTTTTTACCAAAATCAGTAATGCCCCGGTTTATTGTAAAGAGACATAAAGACATAAAAGACGAATTACGGTGGCGGACCGGGGTGGTATTGGAAGACAGGGGATTTCACTCTTCAGCAGTAGTAAAGGTGGATAAAAAAGAGAGTAAAATATCCATCTTTGTAAATGGAGAACAGAAAAGAGATTATTTCTCAATTATACGAAAAACCTTTAGAGATATCAATGCCGATTTTGAGAAACTAAAAGTAATCGAACTTGTTCCGGTTAGTGAAGAGCCGGAAATCACCGTAAAATATGACGAGTTGATCGGGCTTGAACAGATGGGGATAAAAGAATATGTGTGCGGTGAATTAAGAAGAAAATTTACTATCAAAAAATTGCTTGATGGAATCGAAAGCGAAGATGAAAGGTTTGGGAAAATTAAGATCGGGAAAAGATTATTACAGACATTAAAAAAGGATTTTTTGACTCTCTCACAACTCGAACCGCATCAAAGAGGTTTCGCGTTTGAAAAATTTTTAAAACTATTATTCGATGCATTTCATTTATCAACACGCAAACCATTTAAAATTGTTGGTGAACAGCTCGACGGAAGTATTCAATTGAATGATTTGACATATTTGATTGAAGCAAAATGGTGCAAAGATAAGATTGGAGAAAAGGATTTGATAGTTTTTAAAGGAAAAGTGGATGGTAAAGCAGAATGGGCAAGAGGTCTGTTTATAAGTATCTCAGGTTTTTCCGAGGATGGGTTAACTGCATTCTCGAAAGGAAAATCGACAAACACAATCGGTATGAATAAAGAGGATCTGATTTATATCTTAGATGGGAATCTCTCATTAGAAGAAGCAATTAAATTAAAAGCCAGGAAAGCCGCCGAGGACAATGACTTTTACTACCCACTAAATGTACTTCATAAATTTTATAATCTATAAAAACAGATAATTTACTATGCCGGAAGATTTCAAAGATATTTTTTATAGCATTCCCTTTATTTTGCTTAGCAACTGGTCAAAATCGAAAGGTTTCGGTAGGACATTGTTCCAGGATTCTTCGGGGAGGTATTCCCCAATATTCTTATCATTGAGATGTGCACTGATATATAGAACAGGAATATTTTTAAACCTGGGGTTCTTATGTAATGTCTCAGCATACTGAATACCTTTATTCTTTTCAATCCCAATGACGATATCAAACAAGAAAAGATCAGGTATAAAAGCTTTAAGTATTTTCTCTGCGGAATCTACATCTTGCGCTTTTTTTACCTCATATCCCGCATCTTCCAACCCATCAAAAATGACTTCTCGATGAATTGGATTGTCCTCCAATAAAAAAATTTTGTTTTTTTTCATCTACTTAATTCCTCCTCATTCTTTTGGGATTTGTATGATAAATGTTGAACCAATCTCTTTTTCAGTAGTCATGCCTATTTTGTTTTTTTTCGTCTCAGTTCTCGTCTCATATGTTAAGGTTCCGCCATTAAGTTCAACATATTTTCTCGATAAGTATAATCCAATTCCGATTCCGTCCTTTTTTTGGACTTCAAGTGTATTTCCTCTATAGAATTTTTCAAAAATTTTTCCCTTTTCATCTGTTGGAACACCAATACCTGTATCTTTGCAAGAGATAGTAATTTTTCCGGGAGTTTCATGAGTGTCCACAATAATTTTACCTTCATTCGTATACTTCAATGCATTTTCCAGGAGATTATTTATGATTACATAAAACATACCTTTGTCGATGTTAGCCATCAAACGATCAGGAACATTCGCTACTAACTCAATTTTGTTTCTAGAGGCTTTTTCTTGAAAGGATTTAATCGCACTTCTTAACATTGCCGCCAAGTTAGTATTTTCCTTGCGAACCCTTATATCTTCGACTTCTAATTTGGAAAAGCCAAGAAGGTTCGTGAGCATATTTGTGAATTCATCCACCTGCTGCTGCATCAGGGAAAAATAGTAGTCAAACTTAGGCTGCGCCTTTTTCCGTCTTAAGCGGTCGGCAAGTAGTAATATGCTGGTTATGGGAGTTTTGAGAGTATGAGAAAAACCGTGAATAAATTTTGCTGCGATTGTCCGTTCCAACTGCTCAGAAGGTATTATGATCAACATCTGCGCATTTGGCAGTCCTGGATAATTAATGGAAGCACTGGTAATGATTGCAGGAAAAACCGTTTTATCTTTTCTTTCTATTCTACCGGTAAATTCAAACCCTTTTTTTGATCGCCCGCTTAAATGCTCATATTCGGTCTTGCTTTCATTGGACAAGTAGAGTGATAGGAAATTTTTCCCATATAGATTTGAATCTTCGACCAACTCCGCCATTTTTGGGTTATGAAGCTTTATCTCTCCTTCTTGATCAACGACGATCAACCCTCCATTCAAATGCCTTAGCACTTCAAGATGAGATTTTTCGGCTTTTGCTTTTGATGAAACAAACTTTAGCGTTACCCCAATTAATGCAATTATGGTCAGCAGTGAAAGGTAATATAAAAATGTTAGAAATTGATATTTTCGCAAAATTCTTTTGGGATTAAAAAGAAAATAGGCAACCTCTTTTGGCCCGATGCGGATAAGATAGACAGTACTGCCAATATCAGCATCCTCCTTACGGGAAATTGTTTCTGACTCTTCATCAGGTTTGTACCATTTGTCTGCCAATGCCTGGGCAACAATTTTCTTATCGTCATCAAAATTTTTCTCTAACTTTTTAAAGTCGAATTTGGTACCAAATCTCCCGGAATGGCAATCCCCGCATTGTTCATTTTCTTTAGACGGAATTGGATGGAAACCGACTTCAAAGTCTCTTGGACCTATTCCGAAACCCAAACTCATTCTTTTCAATACTCCTTTTAATTCCACTATCCTCCTGTCTATCCCAATCATTCCCGCTACATTGAGATTCTTATTATTTACAAATATGCTGTAAGTAACAATAATTCCAGACCCACTTGTGTCTAAGTATAGATTGGATACCCTGAATTCATCTGCTGCTAACATAGTCTGGGTAAAATATGGTCTATTTGAAAAGCTGGATAGCCCCTGAAACATATTTTTGTAGTACTCAAATGGATTTTGTCCTTCTTTATTTAAAATCCGGACAAATCCGGATATAGGAATAAAATACGCTTGATAAATGTTTTTTGCCTCTCCATCATCAAAAATTTTTTGCCATTCTTTGTCGTAAAGAATTGCCAGCAATTTTTCCTCAATGCACTTTGAGAATAGGATTTCCCTTTTTACAGTATTTGATACTAAAAAATTATCATCCTGGGATGCAACCAATTGGGTAGGGATAAAAACAAAAGATTGAAGTCCTTTCGTTTGATTGGAACTATGCAAGTACGCTCTTTTCTCAATTTCCTTATAATCGTGCTTCACCATGTTTAAATTTCCAATATTGAGATTATCAAGAGACGCGCTATTTTCGGGTGCAAGTATTTTCAAAACTGAATTCATTTCGGCCGTTTCCAATTTGAAATCATCAGTGTTGAAATCAACTGCACCTTGCTCCGGTTTTATATTTTCTATTTCAATCTTTCGGCATAATAGGTATTCTTTAATTTTTGCGGTTCTATCTTTTTCACTATCGCTCTTCAGATCAAATTCATTTGAAACCTCAGTGGTAAATAATGTCAGAAAACCAAGATTTTCATTTAATGAACTTTCATATTTATGAGTGATAAGTTTATCACGGAATTTTGCAGTTTTTCCCAGATTTTTATTGAATAAAGAAATAATAGATATTCCGATAACCAATACTATCATAACGAAAATCCAAAAAAAAATTTGTTTAAACGATAACCGTTTACTTTTCATTATCCTTTCGAAAACACACATAAAATAAAGCCATCAACGTATTCAATAAAAATTTTCACCTTCACCAAAACCCTCAAATTCATAGTTTGCGTTTAGCCCCCATATCAAACCATTTTTTCTCTCTGGTAGGGTTGTTTTCTATGGCCGCGAGGTATTCATATATATTGATTGCCACAGCTTCAATATCTCTTATCTTATCCTCTCTTTGAGTAAATACTCCGCATAGTGAAGACTTGAGTTGAAAAAATCGTTCCTCATGTTTGACCCCACTAATACTTTTTTTATCTTCATTAAGAAAAAGAAACGGATTTTTTTTACCTAAGTTTTCCAAAAGATTTCTTATCTCTCTTTTTTGTCCCAGATTTTCATTCACAAAGCTTCGTATAATGACGCTAGTAATTTCATCTTCCAAAAACCCTTCTACGGCGAATCGGTCATATAATGTTATTAAAGCTATATTCATATCAATGCTTTCCGGGTTTTTCCGGTGCATTCGGATAAAGTATGGAAGATGCCGACAGATTTTCTCTAATCCTTGCTCTCTCAATGCCGCAAAAGCAGCAGCAGTATACCTTGAATCATCGATTGCACTCACCCATATATCAGTCATTTCCATACCTTGCGGCATTCTTGCTAAGGCCATTAATGCCCGGTGATGAAGGTCGCCGTCAATACTATTTATCCCCTTCAATTGTCCGCTTAGAGCCATTCCGCTTACAGAAACAATGGCTTCCGATATGATATATTGCTCACAAAAAATGAGCAGTGTTGACACATAATCAGCATTTGAGATTTTGTTTTGCTCCCTTTTTAGTAATTCTGCAATAACACTGCGGAATTTTGATTTGAATCCCTCATCTTTACTGCTCTCATAAATCTTTTCCAAAAAGTACTCTGGAGATTCATCAGCATTCAGAGGAGGGTAAATAGAAATCCCTTTAAGCCGTTTTTCAATGTATCCCTCCAACTCGCTGGGTTCCATGCCTTCCACAATAGGAACCGCCTTTTTTCTGTCAATCAGTTCCTTGTCAATCATTTCATTGTTCCTCCTTTACCGATATATCGTCTGACAACTTAGAATAATGAAGTCGCATTTTTGTTTTTGTGCCCTAAATAGTGAATAGAATCTATCTCTTGAAAGAAAATTGGTGCATGGACAACTTGTGGAATTCCCCAATCGCCACTTCTCAAATCCCATGAGTATCCGTATTCATCATCTATATCACTAGGGTGAAAAGTCGGATTTGTCCCTGCCTCCATGATAGTAGGAAAACGGATATTCTTGACGTTTTCAGTCTTATAGCGAAGTTCCACGATATAATCACATTTGTTGAAATCCAAAAGACCCAATGTATCACAAAAATCGTTGATGTTACCGGTAATTAGCATCATCTTTTCTACTTCATCTGCAAATGTAGCCCAAACAATAGGTTTCCTGCCCTGGAGTTTAGTTTCTTTAAAATCGTTATTTATGTCAATTCTTTTGTTTTGAATTAATTTGCACATTTGTTCCTGGCCCTTTTTGCCACTAAAAATAGGAATATTGTTTTTTATGTACTTGAGAAGGTCAACTATTTTCATCGGCTTTGAGAGAACTTCCGGCAAGTTTTTTTTTTCGATATGGGGACCTTTCAGCAGCATATCGTTTTCAATTGCACCATCAATGGCAAACACGCCCCTATTTCCTTCATTTATCTGGCCGATGAGGTTCTTTAAAAATTTTATCCATACGTCTTCAGGTACATATCGCTCACTTTCAAAGTTTTCGATAAATTTCTTCCCTTCGGGAGTTTGCTCCATATCTATTCGCCATCTCATCAGCAATTCAATATCTTCTGTCGTAAAAGATTCACTTTTCCCTTCAGGAAATTGCATATTCTAACCTCACAAAGCCTAACAATATTTTGATTCTACTTTTAAGCATTGTAATATTATACGAGAAATCTTCAGTTATTTCAACCACAGTATTTTAAAAGATTGATAAAAAAGATATTTTTTCAACTTTACCTCTCTTTCCTGCAGAAGAGGAAATGGTATTGGAAGGATACCCCTGGATACTTGAGGCAATCTTGCTAACCATTTTGGTTCATAGGATAAAAGACCCGAATTAGGAACCATATGTAGAATAAGGAGCCTGCGATAAAAGCTAAAATAGTCGAAATTACAAAACTTGTTGGCAGCCATACACAAACGCATTTCCATGATAGATTATAGCCCAATAACGAGGGTAAAATAGATAGAATGTACCCCGCACCTACCAACAACAGTGATGAGATGATAAAAGCGGTAATACCTTTTATCTCTATCCCGACAAATTTTATTTTCTCCTTCCTGATTTTTTTTATGGATTTGGCAATAAGCCAAATAGCCAATAATAGTGGAAATATTACGATGAAAAATATTGTAACCGAGACATTGTCAAAGTATGTATTAAAATCATTAAAATATTTGAAACTTTCGTTAGGTTCTTTTCCTTGAAGTACAGCCAAAATACCTCGACCGATTATCTCGGTGTAATCCGAATTCATATTGGCCAATACCGCAACCCCGATCTTTTTTTCCAGGTCAGCCATTATGAATGAAGAAAAATTGGGGTTATTCCCTGCCTGAAAGATTTGCACACCTTGATAAATGAACCACCCTTTCGCATATGGGAGACCATAGCCTTCAAGTTCGGTTTTATGGGATTTTTCAATAAGTGCCCTGGGGAAGCTAGAAGAAGTATCCATACCAATTTGAATCCTCAACCATTTGCTCATGTCCTCGGCATTTGTAGCAAAATAACCAGCCGGTGTGTTTCCCCGGTAAATTGGTGCATTTAGCTCCCGAGGTTTTTTGAAGCATATTTTATATCCCACCGCCATACCGTGCCGCAGTGCATCTTCCCTGGATAAGCAGGTGTCATTTAAACCAAGTGGTTTTAAAACATAATCTTGCATATATTTTTCAAAGGGTTCACCGGATTTCTTTTGGATAATCAGTCCCAATACATTGTAATTCATCGATGCAAAAACAAATTTTTCACCCGGCTTATGACCCAATTCTTTCTCCATCAAAATTCTTACTGAATTTTCAAGTGCATCATCCCCCCCGGCGGGCGGGATATCACCAATTGTCTCAAACGGTATCCCACTTATCTCGTACAAAAGGTGTTTTATTGTGATTTTGACTTCTCGTCCTTCATATTTCATTCTAAACCAGGGGATGTATTTATCGACAGAGTAGTCCAGGTTGATTTTTCCTTCTGCCTCAAGCAAAAGGATTCCAAGAGCGGTAAACGCTTTGCTGGTGGCCCCGATCTCGAATAAGGTTTTGGTGGATACCGGCCGTTTTGTTTTTACATTTGTGAATCCAAAACCTTTTTTATAAAGTGTATTATCTCTTTCTACTATCGCCACAGACATCCCCGGGATCTTTCCATTTTCCATCTGCTTATGAACAAATTCCTCTATCTTCTTAATCTTTTCTCTTAGTGAAATAGTATCTTCTATCAATTTACCAGGCCCTTTTTCGGATGCAAGTAAAAGTTGTAGTGGTGCGGCGAAATACAAAAACAGGATAAGGAAGAAGAACACAATTGAAAATCGTTTCGACTCACTCATTTCTGCTTCTGCCATAAACTTACTCTCCTGCTCGTCAATTGAACAGTCAACAAATGTCCTCCATTTAAAATGATATTTTAGAAGAACGAGAACATTTTTTCAATAGAAAAGGGCAATTTATTTTATTTTTTTAATGCCACGGTTGGGAGTGATTATTTTGATCTTCAGATGCCGACGGGAAAACTGGTTATTGTGCGCTCCTCCCACGGTGGTACCGGCTTTGTCAAGGGTGATCCGGTTTTTTGACGGACTTATACCTGTTTCTTACGGACGAGGGACAGAGGGACAGGTTATTCTTCTCTCAGGGAGTTCACGGGGTTGGCACGGGCGGCGGTGATGGAATGATAGGCCAGGGTGCCCAACGCCACAAACGCAACCAATATCCCGGAAAGGATAAAAAATCCCCACGGAATCCCGATACGGGCGGCATAATTCTTAAGCCAACCGTCAACAATAAGGTATGCCGCGGGCCAGGCAATAACGGCGGCAATGGCGATCAGTTTCAGGGTGCTCCGTGTCAACAGGACCAGTATCTCTTGAACGCTGGCGCCGAAGGTCTTCCGGATACCGATCTCTTTGGTCCGCTGGTAGGTGGTAAAATAAGACAACCCCAATAACCCGAGACAGGTTATGATAACGGTAAGTAAAACAAATATGCCCAACACTTTCCCGAACTGCCGGTCGGCCTGGTACTGGCGGTCGAAATGATCGTCCAGGAAGAAATAATCAAAGGAAAAGCCGGGGAAAACCTCCCCCCATTTCTCCCTGACGGCGGCAATGGTGCCCCCGATGTCTTCGGGTGCGATCTTGATGGAATAGAAATTTCTCATGTTGGGGAGAAGAAGGAAAACAATGGGATCGTACGCCTTCTTTAAGGATTGGTGATGGAAATTCTTAACGATACCCACGACATTATACCCGTTCCCCATCTGCCAGATGAAGATACGCTTTTTTATCGCCTCTTTGCTGTCCCCAAGACCGAGCTGCCTGGCGGCGGCTTCATTGATGAGCACGGATTGGAAGGAATCGGTACCGAATTCTTTTGAAAAATTCCTCCCTTTCAGTATCTCGAGCCGGTATGTGGGGATATAGTCATAATCGACGGCGATGATGGGGAGTATTTTCCCGTCTTTAAAATCGGTGTTTTCCCTCCAACAGAGGCGGGTGAACTCGGGTGCGGTGCCGGGAATGGCGGTGGAACCGGTGATATTTCGGACGGCCGGGTATTTTCGCAGTTCGGTGCTGAAGGCGTCCACCTTTTCGATGTACTCCTTGCTCATGGGGGTGGACGGGAGCCGCACGGCCACTACACGGTCGATATCGATACCCAGGTCCCCGCTTCTCATGTATTCGATCTGCCGGTACACGGTAAAAGTGACGATGATGATGATGACGGAAGCGGCGAATTGAAAGGTGACGAGGATTTTTCTCAGGAGCGCACCGCCGGTGGTCTGGCTGAGTTTGCTCCGCTTTAACACGGTAACGGGTTTGAAGGAGGAAAGAACGAAGGCGGGGTATAACCCCGACAACAGGGAACCCGCGATATACAACCCGAGTAAATTAAGCCAGAACCAGGGCTCGCCGCCGGGTAACGGGATGGTTTTTCCGGTCAGGTCCCTGAGATAGGGGATGAACAGGTAGAACAGGATAAGGGCGATGAGGAGGGGAAGGATATTGACCAGTAACGATTCGGCCAGGAATTGCCGTATCAACTGCGGACGGCTGCCGCCCATTACTTTTCGCATTCCCACTTCCCGGGCCCGTTCCATTGCCCGCGCGGTGGAGAGGTTGACGTAATTGATCCAGGATATGACGAGGATGAGAAACGCGATGACCAATAAGAAGTAAACGGTCTTGCCGTCCCCGTTTTTGGTGTCGTAGGAGATGTCGGAATATAAATAGATATCCTTAAGGGGCTGCAAGAGGATTTCCCAGTTTGCGGCGCGGGGGACGTGGGGGAGGATATGTTTTTTTACATAGGCGGGAAACTGGGCTTCGAGTTCTTTGGGCACGGCGTCGGGGTTTAGCAGGAGGAAACTGTAAAAGGTGGAGTATATCCAGTCTGAAAAGGAGGTACCCCAGGCGGTGCTCAGGGATATGAGGCAATCGAACCGGAGGTGGGAATTTTCCGGGACATCGGCGAATATGCCGTTGACCATGCAGGAGAACTCTCTTCCTTTGTTGGAAACCCGGATGGTCTTTCCCATGGGGTCTTCGGTACCGAAGTATTTCCCGGCGGTGGATTCCGACAGTAATATGCTGTTGGGACCGGCCAGCGAGGTTTCGGGGTCGCCTTTCAACAATTTGAAGGAGAAGACTTTAAACACGGAGGGTTCGGTAAGGAATATTTTTTCATCCCGGAAGGACTGCTCCCCGTAGATGACGGTATTGGAGGGGAAGTCGGTCATCCGCACGGACTCGACGATACCGGGATACTCATCCCTGAAAGCCGGGCCTATATTGAAGGAGGTCCTGGCATTGCTGCTCTTCAATTCATTGTTCTCATAGACATTGCGTTGAATCCGGTATATGTTGTCCACGTTTTCGTGAAAGCCGTCGTAACTCAATTCAAAGGCGGCATATTTGAATATAAGCAGGTAACAGGTCATACCGACGGCAAGTCCGGTAATGTTTAATACGGTAAAGAATTTGTTTTTCCACATATTGCGGAACATAAGTTTGAGATAAGTGCCGAACATACGATTCCTCCTTTTCTCGATAGCCAGGGTTTGATAGCCAGGGTTTATTATACCATATTTTGAGGTTTTACCGGAAATTTTTTTTAACCCAGGAGGGCGCGGACCTGGTCGTCGCTGAGTCCTTCGATCTCCTGTAGAATTTGCTCGAATTTTTCGCGTTGTTCTTCATTTTTCCCGATAATCCCGGCGATCTGTGCGATGGTGGGGTTATCGAAGAGTTCTCTTAAGGGGACATTCACGTTGAATGTTTTTTTGATTTGCGCGGCAAGGTTCATGACGCGCAGGGAGTGACCGCCCAGGGTGAAGAAACTGTCGTGGATGCCGATGGTCTCTACTTTTAAAATATCCCGCCAGATGGATACCAGTTTTTCCTCGGTGGGGGTGGTGGGGGCTTCGTAAGCCGCCCCGGTACGGATGGTGTGGCCGGGTGCGGGCAGGGATTTGCGATCGACTTTACCGTTGGCGGTGAGAGGGATTTTTTCAATGGGGACGAAATAGGAGGGTATCATGTAATCGGGGAGTTTCTCTCCAAGAAAGTGTCTTAATTGCTCGACGGTCATGTCTTCATCGCCGGAGCCGGCGCCGGTCGGGACCAGGTAGGCGCACAGGGTTTTGCCGGATGAGTCGTTGACGGCGACGGTTACGGATTCTTTAACGGCGGGGTGTTTATTGAGTGCGGCCTCGATCTCGCCCAGTTCGATGCGGTTGCCCCGGATCTTGACCTGGTGGTCGAGGCGGCCGAGGTGCTCGAGGTTATGATCGTCTGACCAACGGGCGAGGTCGCCGGTTTTATAGGACCAATAGGTCGTATAAGACCTATAGGACTTATTAAAAAACCGCTGCGCGGTTAACTCCGAGCGGTTTAGGTAGCCCACCGCGAGACCGTGGCCGGAGATGCACAACTCGCCGGCGACGCCCACGGGCAGGAGGTTGTGGTGCCGGTCCAGGATCTGTATTTGCGTGTTGGCGATGGGGGTGCCGATATCCACGGCTTCGGCATGGGTCAACTCTCTTACCGCGGACCAGACCGTGGTCTCCGTGGGACCGTACATGTTGTATATCCGGGCCGGGGTCGATTGCCTCAACTCCCGCAGCAGCGGGGGCGGGAAGGCTTCGCCGCCCACCATGACCTCACTGAGGCCCTTCAGGCATGAGACGGACGATTCGGTGCTTACGAACATCTGCATGCGCGTGGGCGTGGCCTGCAGCATGTCCACACGGTTTTTAACGATCAGTTCTTCCAATAAAGGCATTTCCAATTGCTGCTTTTCGTCGGCGATGGTTACCCGGAGTCCCCGGGACAACGGCAGGAGCGTCTCCAGTACGAATATATCGAAAGATACGGTGGTCAATGCCAATATGGTCTTCCGGGGCGCGAAATCGATGATGGCGGCGATACCGGCGATAAAATTGTGGACCGCCCGGTGCGGGATCATAACTCCCTTGGGCCTGCCGGTGGAACCGGAGGTGTAAATAACATAGCATAGTTGAGTGGGTTGAACGTCACGCTCCCTACTCATCTCACTCATCTCACTCATCTCACTCATCTCACTCAGCAACACCCCCGCGCCGCTGTCTTTCAACATGAAATCGATGCGGTCATGCGGGTAAACCGGGTCCATGGGTAAATAGGCGGCCCCGGCCTTTAAGATGCCGTAAATCCCCACCATCATGTCAAAAGAGCGTTCGATCTTGAGGCCGACGATATCGCCGGGTTGGACGCCTTTGTCGAGCAGGTAGGAGGCCAGGTGACCGGCGCGGCGGTTAAGCTCTTTATAGGTCATATGGGTCGTATTCGTCCTATCGGACATATTAAGGGCGACGGCGCCGGGGGTGCGGACGGACTGCTCCTCGAACAATTGGTGGACGGTTTTTTCCTCGGGGTAGGGCGCGGCGGTGTCGTTAAACTCGTTTAACAATTGCCGCTTTTCCTCTTCGGTAAGCATTTCGATGTCGGCTAACGGGAGGTCCGGCCGCCGCAGCACCTCCGCCATCACCTGCCGGACATGACCGGCCAATCGGGCGATAAAGGATTGATCGCAGACGTTTCCATTGTAGATGAACCGGACCAGGAGGTCCCGGCGCGGGACAATGATCACATTGAGGTCGAAATTGGTGCGCTCGATGCTGTATTTTCGCGTCAATTTGAACCCGGTTTTCTTCGCCTGTTCAGGGCTTGATAATTCACGGTTTACCGGGTAATTTTCATAAATATAGATATGATCGAACAGGGGGCCTTCGACGGGAGCAAGACCCTGGATCTCGGCCAACTGCAAATACCCGTACCCCTGGCTTTCCATGAGACCGTCACGGATTTTCACGAGCAGGCGGGTAAATCGTTCCCGGCGGGCGTCTTCTATTTTTATTCGCACGGGTATCGTATTGATAAAGAGCCCGGCAATTTGTTCGATGTTTTCCAATCGAATGCTCCTCCCGGAAATAACATTACCGAACAATACATCGTCGGAACCGGCCCGGCGGTGCAGGACCACCCCCCATATTCCCTGCAGCACGTTGTTTAACGTAACCCCGCTCTCAACCGCCAACCCGGACAGCCGGTCGTAGGTTTCCCGTGGGACATGGACCGTGTGTTCCCGTCTCAGGTATTCCGTCCCGGCGGGCGCGGCGGACGGGCGGACAGGGGTAACCTGCTCGAATGCCCCGAGGTATTCCCGCCAATAGTTACGGGCGGTATCGATATCCCGGTCCTCCAACCATTCAAGGTATCCGGAGTAAGGATAGTACGAATATTCTTCTTGCGGACGGACACCCCGGTGCCGGTACAGGGTGAGGAGATCTTTCAGCCATAAATTGATACTCCATCCGTCCATAATGATATGGTGGAACGTAACCGACAGCCAATAAGTATGCCTGCCCGTTTTTATCAAAGTAAACCGGATCAACGATTCGTTAAGGATATCGAAACCCTTTTCGCGGTCCGCAGCGGCGATTCGACGGACATGCCCGGTTCCGTCCCCGGATGTCCCCGGGGAGTCTGAAACATCATGATATAAATAGGCGGTGTCCCGTTCTTTAAGGACCACCTGCACGGGTCTCTTTAGTTGGTCGTGAACGAAAGCGGTGCGGAAGATGTCGTGGTGCTTAACCGATTCCCTGCAGCTTTTTTCAAACAAATCCGCGTCCACGTCCCCTTCCAGCAAATAGTTGACCTGAACGATATATGCATTGTTCCCGGGGTCATACAGGTAGTGGAACAGCATCCCTTCCTGCATGGGGCTTAAATAGTAGATATTATTTATATTTTCCGGGTCGAAATGGCTTTTAAGCGTTTCCAGGATTTCGCCCCACCGGTCGAGGGAATGGGATTCGGGTGGGGAGGCGGTTTCGTTCCCGGCGGCGGTTTCTCCCACGTGGGAGGAGACGGCCCGGACAGTCAGGTATTTGAACAATATTGCGATGTCCAGCCTGTACCCGTGGGCGCTTAAGCGGGAGGAGACCTGGATGGCCTTGATGGAATCGCCGCCCAGGGCGATGAAATTGTCGTCGATACCGATCGGCTCCAGGCCCAATACGTCCTGCCAAACGGACACCATTTTTTCCTGTAAGGGGGTTTCCGGGGCCTTATACCCGGCCCTGCCGCCGGTGAATCCCCCGGCGACGGGAACGGGGAGTGCATTGCGGTCGATCTTCCCGTTCTGGGTCAGGGGGATCTTTTCCAGTTGAACAAAATAAGACGGGACCATGTAAGGGGGTAACGTCTCGCTTAAATGGTCTCTTAACCGGGACATGTCCGGGATTTCGTCGCCGGTGGGGACGATGTAGGCGTAGAGGGCCATGGTGCCGGGGCTGCTCCCGGCGTTTTTTCGCGCCAGGACGACGGATTCGGCGACGACAGGGTGTTTGTCCAGGGCGGCCTCGATCTCGCCGGGTTCGATGCGGAAACCCCGTATCTTGACCTGGTTGTCGATGCGGCCGAGGTGCTCGATACAGCGGTCGTTTAACCAACGGGCGAGATCGCCGGTTTTATAGGACCAATAGGTCTTATAAGACCTATAAGACTTATTAAAAAACCGCTGCGCGGTTAATTCGGGCCGGTTTAAATAGCCTACAGCGAGGCCGTGGCCTGCGATGCACAACTCGCCCGCCGCGCCCATGGGCAGGAGGTTGTGGTGCCGGTCCAGGATGTGTATTTGCGTGTTGGCGATGGGGGTGCCGATATCCACGGCTTCGGCATGGGTCAACTCTCTTACCGCCGACCAGACCGTGGTCTCCGTGGGACCGTACATGTTGTATATCCGGGCCGGGGTCGATTGCCTTAACTCCCGCAGCAGCGGGGGCGGGAAAGCTTCGCCGCCCACCATGATCTCTTTCAAACCCCGAAGACTGCATGTACCGGTAAATAACTGCATCCGCGTGGGCGTGGCCTGCAGCATATCCACACAACTTTTAACGATCAGTTCTTCCAACAAATCCATTTCCAATTGCTGCTTCTCGTCGGCGATCGTTACCCGCAGCCCGCGGGACAACGGCAGGAGTGTCTCGAGTACGAATATATCGAAGGATATGGTGGTCAGGGCCAGGATGGTCTTGCCGGGAGCGAAATCGATGATCGCGGCGATACCGGCGATAAAATTATGGACCGCCCGGTGCGGGATCATGACCCCCTTGGGCCTGCCGGTGGAACCGGAGGTGTAAATAACATAAGCGAGATTGGAAAAGATTGTTGCGGGTTGCGAGTTGCGGGTTGCGGGGAGCGGGATCAACTCACTCAACAAAATCTTTACCCCGCTGTCTTTCAACATGAAATCGATGCGGTCTTTCGGGTAAACCGGGTCCATGGGTAGATAGGCGGCCCCGGCCTTTAAGGTGCCGTAAATCCCCACCATCATATCAAAAGAACGTTTGACCTTGAGACCGACGATATCGCCGGGTTGGACGCCTTTGTGGCGCAGGTGCGCGGCCAGGAGACCGGCGCGGCGGTTAAGCTCGTTATAGGTCATATGCGTCGTATCGGTTCTATCGGACATATTAAGGGCGACGGCGCCGGGGGTGCGGGCGGACTGCTCCTCGAACAATTGATGGATGGTTTTTTCGGCGGGG
>Ga0210082_1000087_pt1 | contig 19135 bp, 14 predicted proteins | sample White_ThreeSqA_D_2_FD_185592 | JGI IMG/M metagenome (GOLD analysis project Ga0210082, IMG submission 185592) | Wetland microbial communities from the San Francisco Bay, California, USA, that impact long-term carbon sequestration -... | ecosystem: Environmental > Aquatic > Marine > Wetlands ... | reverse complement strand
TTGTAAAGACGGGAAAAAGGGATCTTTAACGCGGCAAAAGCCATCAACTCACCCACGATCTCACCGGCATTTTTCGCGATCAAGGTCCCACCCATGACCTTACCTTTCGCGATATGGAGTTTCAACAGCCCGTCTTTAATCCCCTCGCACACGGCACGGTCCACATCGGCCAGGGGAACGGTGAGAGTTCGATACTTTATCCCGCGCTCTTCCATGGCGCTGCACAGGAGCCCGAAGGTGGCCACTTCCGGGTCGGTATAGGTGACCCAGGCGGCAAGGCCGCGGTTCAAAGAGGTTTTAAAGGGACCGATCATGTTTCGTATGACCACGGAGGCCTGGTACTCGGCCCAATGGGTAAAAAGGAAATCCCCGGCGGCATCGCCGCAGCAGTAAACCCGCTTGTTGGTGGTGCGAAGGTATTTGTCCAACAGGATTTTATTGTTTTTTACCCGGATGCCCGCCGTTTCCAGATCCAACCCGTCGATATTTAATTTCCGCCCCGCGGCCACCAACACACGGTCGAAAGAAAGGGTCTCCTCGGTTTTATCCGTGCCCCTGACCAGGAGGCTTTTTTTATTCAAAAAACGAAGAGGCGTCACTCCCAACCGGAAATCGATGCCGTCTTTTTGAAGAATGGCCAGGAGGGCCTCTGAAATATCCTTATCCTCTTTGGGCAGTACGCGGTCGGCGATATCCAGTACGGTCACGTTTGAACCCAGCCGTTGGTAAGCCTGGGCCATTTCAATGCCGATGGGACCGGCGCCGATGACCAGCAGCCTGTCGGGCAGGACTTTGTTGGTAAAAACGGTCTCGTTGGTGAGGTAATCCACGGTGTCCAGCCCCTCGATAAGGGGCACGGCGGGACGGGAACCGGTGGCGATAACGATTCGCCGGGCGGTGTAGGAGATGTCGTTTACGGTAACGGCGTTTCCGGAGATGAAATAAGGGGAACCGATCTCGACATGGATGCCTTTTTCCCTTAAAAAGTCGGGGTTTTCATGGACCCGTATCATGTCCTGTCTCTCCCTGACGGCTGCGGCGATCTTTTTCATGTCCACGCCGCCCACGGTATGGATGCCGTAGGCTTCGGCTTCCCGGGCACGGGACACGGTATTGGCGATGGAGATAAGGGCTTTGCTGGGCACGCACCCGTAATTCAGGCAATCGCCGCCCACCAGGTGCTTTTCCACCAGGAGGACCTTTAGTTTAAGGGCGTTCATAAAGCTTGCGATATTAAGCCCGCCGAACCCGGCGCCGATGACAATGATATCGTATTTCATTTGATCTCCTTTTCAAATTATATCATAATTGAGAAAAAATGCCATATGGCTTGAAAATATGGTATTAATGGATTATTATTCTATATGCCCACAGAACCCCGCGGCGCGGGGAGCCTTAAAAAACCGCGGCGCAGCCCCTTTTGTTTTTAGTGTGTTCCGTGTGTTCGCCATGACGTGGGCCCTATAAGATATGGAGCTAAAAATGAGAAGAATGAAAATCGCGACGGTTGTTTTGTTCGGACTGTTTGTGGTTTTGACGGCCGGGGAGAATGCGGGTTTACACAAGACCTGGGACACGCTGCTTCAACGGTATGTGAAAAACGGTCATGTGAATTATAAAGGATTTGCACGGGACGCGAAATTACTGGACGGCTACCTGGAAAAACTGGATAAAACGGATGTGTCCGCCTTTTCACGGGAAGAGAAACTGGCCTTCTGGATCAATGCCTACAACGCCTTTACGGTGAAACTGATCCTGGAGCATTATCCCATCAAAAGTATCCGTAAGATCAGCCGTCCCTGGAACCGGCGGATATGGAAAGCCGCGGGAAACACCCTCAGCCTGGACGATATCGAACACAAAATACTCAGGAAAGAGTTACGGGAACCGCGCATTCATTTTGCCATCGTCTGTGCCAGTACCGGGTGCCCCAACTTGCAACGTTTCGCTTTCACGGGGGACCGCGTAAATGCCCAATTGAACCAGGCAGCCACGGAATTTTTCTCTTCCCGCAAACATTTTTACATTGAAAAGGAAGACGAGAGGATTACGATATTCATCAGCAAGATATTCAGTTGGTTTGGAGAGGACTTCGGGGATAATAAAGAACAGAAGGTCGATTTCATCCTGCGTTTCCTTGGAAAAGCGGACGCGGAAATAATTAAAAAAGCGAGCACGATCAGTATAAAATACCTAAGGTACGACTGGAATTTGAATGAATGATATTCATCCCTTGCAATTTATTTTATTTTCATATAGAATAAAATTTAAAACACCTGGAAGGTGAAATCGAAATGGCTGTTGTATTGATCGTTCTTTATGCATTACCGTTGGTGTTTATATTTTTATACAGCCTGGCACAATTGCACCTGGTCATTCATTATATAAGGTATCACATGAAGGGCGGCGATGGGGATTCGTGCCCGGAGGTAGGGGAAAAGGAATTACCTATTGTAACCGTTCAACTGCCGGTATACAACGAGATGTACGTGGTGGAGCGGTTGATCGACAGCATCGCCCGGTTCGACTACCCGAAGAACAAATTCGAGATACAGGTGCTGGATGATTCCACGGATGAAACGGTGGAGATCTCCCGCCGGAAAGTTGCGGAATGGCGGCAAAAGGGTATCGATATTCACCTGGTCACCCGGCGTGAACGGACCGGGTTCAAAGCCGGTGCGCTGGCGGAAGGAATGAAAACCGCCCGGGGCGAATTCATTGCAATTTTCGATGCCGACTTTTTACCCCGGCCGGATTTTTTAAGCAGCACCCTCCCCTACTTCCTCGATGACCCGGGAATCGGCGCGGTACAAACCCGGTGGGAGCACCTGAATAAAAATTACTCCTTTTTAACCCGGGTCCAGGCGTTTGCACTGGATGCGCATTTTACCGTCGAACAGCGGGGACGGAACGCGGGCGGGTATTTTATGAACTTTAACGGCACCGCCGGAGTATGGCGCCGGACATGCATCGACGACGCCGGCGGATGGGAAGCGGATACGCTGACGGAAGACCTGGATTTAAGTTACCGGGCCCAGTTAAAGGGATGGCGGTTTAAATACCTGGAGGATGTCGGTTCCCCGGCGGAGCTGCCCATGGTGATGAACGCCGTAAAATCGCAGCAATTCCGGTGGACCAAGGGGGGAGCGGAAACGGGGAAGAAAAACATAGGGAGGATATGGAAATCCGGTATCGGATTGGGACAGAAATTTCACGGTACAGTCCACTTGTTAAGCAACATGGTGTTTGTATTCGTATTACTGTGCTCGCTGCTGAGTATCCCCGTGCTATTTGTTAAACACCTCCCGGGGTATTCGAAATACTTTTTAATGATGTCCGTTTTCATCGTCAGCCTGTTCATCCTGGGGATATTTTATTATTGTTCCATATACCGCGGGTTCCATAACCCGTTCCGGGCGTTTATCCATCTTGCGGCCGTTTTTCCCGCGTTCCTGTGCATGTCCATGGGCATTGCACTGCACAATGCGGTGGCGGCATTGGAGGGATGGCTCGGATTCAAAAGTCCGTTCATACGCACTCCCAAATTCAATCTCACGTCCAAAGACAAAAACTGGAAGACCAACAAATACGTGAAGAGGGGTATCAATCTTTTAACCGTATTCGAGGGATTCCTGTCCCTGTATTTTTTATCCGGCATCGGGCTTGCGTTTTATCTCAACGATTACAGTTTACTGCCGTTCCACGTGATGCTGACCGCCGGTTTCGGCCTGGTCTTCTTCTATTCGTTGAAACACGCCTTAAAATTAAGAATGTAGGGAACAGGAGACAGTGTTCAAAAGTAAAGAGGTTCACTCTTCTTACTTCATGCCGTTAGCCAGGAAGCGCATGGTTTCGGAATTGTTGAAATCGCCCGCCCTGTTCCTCTCGATGAAGTCTTCCAGGTCGCAGGCATCATCCACATCGCGCCACCGGCGGAGGGTCTCTACCCGAAGCCCCTGTCGCCGGAAGATGTCCATGGTCTCTCGAAACACGCTGTCCGTGCTCCACGGGATGCCCTGGAACACTTCACGGTAAAAAGTCTCACGCCGGAAACCCAATAAATAATACCCCCCATCCACGGTGGGCCCGATCACGGCATCAGAAAGGGTTAATGCGTCGAGGGCCTCTTCAAGCACAACGACGGGTAAATCCGGGAGATCGCTGCCGATGATAATACAGGTCTTACAACCCAACCGGAACATATGCTCGAAGGCATGTATCATCCGCTCCCCCAGGTCTTCTCCCTCCTGCGGTCGGATGGGAAAGACTTTACCGGTATTCTTCAACCACCGGCGCATGGCGGGAACGGTATCCCCGGGGGTTAAAAAAAGATGAACACACGATTCCACGGTCCCGAGCTTCTTCAACATATCGCGGATGAAACATTCATAGAGTTTCAGCGTAAAGGTCTCTCCCTTTTCCGCGGCCAGGCGGGTTTTGACTTTTCCTTTCCGAGGGTATTTCAGGAGAAAAATGATGCCCCGGTCCACCGGTTTCATCAGAACCCTCATCAGAACCCTCATCAGAACCCCTTTGTTTTCTTACGCCGGATGTCGGGGTAGAGTTTGACCAGCCGCTCCGGTGAGACGCCGAAATGGTGGAGAATACGTATCCTGTGGTTCCTGAGCCACCCGTAGATCATGCCCTCCTCTTCGTACCGGCGGGAAGAGGTTTTTACTTTTTCTTTCAAAATACGGATTTTATCTTTATTTTGCCTGATCTTCATCATGAGCCTGATATCTTCCAACAGCGGGACCTCAGGGTAACCGCCGATCTTTCGGAAGTAGTCTTTCCGGATAAATATGGCCTGGTCGCCGTAGGGTATACGGGTGACCCGCGATCTCAGGTAACTGGTATAATAGATATGCCTGAGAAAAAGATTTTTAGTACCGGCGCCGATATTAAAGGCACCGGCCACATATTTCCCCGTTTCCATGGTTTCGATTATTTTCCGGGGACCGCCGGGCGGCAGGACGGTATCGGCATGGAGGAAGAGAAGGATATCGCCGGAAGCGTTCCGGGCACCCATGTTCATCTGGACGGCCCTGCCCTTGGGAGATACCAACGCGATTACCGAAGGGTCTGTAATATGTTTGATGGTCGTGCCGTCGGGGTGGCCGTCCACCACGATGATCTCCACCAATTCGCCTTCATTTATATCCACCAGGGATTGTACCGCGCCGCCGATAATGTCGGCTTCGCAGTACACGGGTATAACAACCGATATTTTAACAGCAGCCTCTTTCATAGTGAAATTATACAGGATAAAACCGTTATTTTCAAACCCCCTGCGGGAGGGTGAAAAAAAATATAAAATGATCAAAAAAAAATTGCAGAATCTTCAAAAAAAACTTGACTTTTCTTTTTCGGCATTATATACTTGTAAGGTTGCCTCCAGGGTGGAGGGACCGGTCGATTGCTTGTATTTAAATATTTTTGGAAAAATACGTGGGTTAGAGCACCGACGTAAAAAAGACTTAAAAGTGAAAGGAGAAACAAATGAAAAAAGAAAAAACAAAAAAAAGATTAAGTTTGAACAAAGAGACGGTCGCCCACCTCGGAAGAGATGAAATGAATGAAGCATTGGGAGGATGCACCGTTACGGAAATACTCTCATTCCTTACCCTTTGCAACAACCAGAGCGAAGACACCTGCGTCGGAAAAATCCCGACCACTAAATGCACCCGGTAGCTTAAAGTAAAGGTCAGGACAACCATTTTCTAATCATTTCAAAGAGTTCCTCGCGGTTAATGGGTTTGGATATATAATCGTTCATCCCGGCCGCGAGGCATTTTTCCCGGTCCCCCTTCATACTTTCCGCGGTCATGGCAATGATGGGAACACGCGTAAACCCTTTACTACGGATAATTTTTGCCGCTTTCCGCCCGTCCATCACCGGCATCTGGATATCCATAAACACCAGTTGATACCGCTCCGGGTTTGCCATGTACTTTTCCACCGCCTCCTTCCCGTTTTCAGCCATATCCAATTGAAGCCCGGCTTTGATAAACATGAAATGGGCCAGTTTCCGGTTGATGGGATTGTCTTCGGCCAACAAAACTGACACCGAATTGAACGGCAAGGGAACTTCGTGTCCGTTGGTTTCGCCGTTTTCGCCGCCCGGTCGGTCATCTTCCGAACTAATATTCAAGCAGGACTTGATGGCTTTTATAAGCTTCCGGCCCCAGACCGGCTTTATTAAGAGACCGTCAAACCCATTTGCCGGGTAGTCCCTGGATTCCTTCGAATTGAAGGAAGATAAAGCGATTAACGGCATGTTCGAAACCGGGGGAGGTAGTTTGCGAATTTGATCGGCCGTCTCATAACCGTTCATGCCCGGCATCCGTATATCCAAAATGCAAAGATCCAGCCGGGGCCCCTTATGGATGCTTTCCCGGAGCAAGGGAATGATCCCTTCACTCCCGGTTAACGTCACCACCTCCATCCCGTACCGTTTCAGCAGGCCCCCCAGGATATCGAGGTTTTTGAGATTATCATCCACAAGAAGAACACGTTTCCCCTTAATTTTCTCCATATCGGCGGCCGAAGAGGACGCCGCGGGTGATGCGGCGGAGGTATCCACCCAGGCGGTAAAGTGGAAAACAGACCCCTCGCCCGGTGTACTCTCCACCCACACATCGCCGCCCATTAACTTTGCGATTTGCCGGGATATGGAAAGCCCGAGACCGGTCCCCCCATATCGCCGGGTAATGGAATCGTCCGCTTGCTGAAACGCTTCAAATATCGTCTCCAACCTGTCCAGGGGAATTCCTATCCCGGTATCCCGAACCGACGCATGAAGTTTTAACCGTTTTTTATGCTCCTCTTCCACCTCCAGCGAGAGCAATATTTCCCCTTTCTCGGTAAATTTGACGGCATTACCCATGAGGTTGGTCAACACCTGCCGAAACCGGACCGGGTCCTGTTTTACCAGGACCGGGACATTATCGTCAATCCGGCAAAGAATTTCCACATCCCGGGTCTCCATGCGGGGTGTGACCAACTCACAAACTTCAAATATGATCTTCTCGGGTTCGAAATCCACCGGCTCAAAGGACAACTCACCGGCCTCGATCCTGGAGAGGTCCATGATATCGTCAAGAATCGAAACCAACGCCCGTCCGCTCTGGTTGATGGTGGAAGCAAAATCCCTCTGCTCATGCTTCAAATCGGAATCCAGGAGCATCTCGGTAAAACCGATCACACTATTCATGGGGGTACGTATCTCATGGCTCATCCGGGCCAGGAAATGATTCTTGCTCCGGTTCGCCGCTTCCGCGATTTCCCGCTCCTTCCGGGCCACCGCGTTGGCCTTTTTTACACTCCGAAGCAATTGTTCCAGTTCCCGGTTGGCTTGTTTGATCTCGTTGGTCCTCCGGGCCACCAGGTGTTCCAATTCCTCTTCCCGCCGCCTTAACTGTCTCACCCGTAAACGGTATACACCGAACCCGAAGAAAATCAACCCGAATCCACACATTACATAAAACCACCAGGTCTGGTAAAGATAGGGTTTCAGGGTGAACGCGAAGGAGGCACCGGTGGTATTCCAGAAACCGTCGTTATTGCATGCAATGACCCGGAAGCGGTAAGACCCCGGGGGAAGATTGGTGTAGAATGCCTTTCGCCGGTCACCGACATCCCTCCACTCTTTTTCGAATCCTTCCAGCATATATTTGAATTTAACTTTTTCCGGTGCGACGAAACTCAACCCCGCATAATGAATTTCAATATTCTTACTGCCCGGCGCCAATCGGATATTTTGACGGGCACTCAATTCCTGCTCTCCCACCAAAACCTTTTCGATCACCACCGGGGGGCGCAGATTATTGGCTCTTGTATTCTCAGGATCGATGACCACCACGCCTTTAAGAGTGGGAAACCACAGTTTCCCGTTCCCGGTCTTACAACCGGCGGGTTGAGTCAGGCCGTTGCACTCGGCGCTTTTCATGCCGTCATCTTTACCGTAAGCCGTGGAACTTACGGAGGGTCTTTTGCCGTCGCAAAAATCGTTCAATTCCTTTTTAGAGACCCGGAAAATTCCTTTATTGCAGGATACCCAGAAATTTCCCAGGTTATCTTCCAGGATACGATATGCCCGGTTGTCGAACAGCCCGTTTTGCTCTTTGCAGGCCGTGAATTTCCCGTCTTTGAACCGGGTCAGACCACCCTGCAAGGTGCCTATCCAGAGGGTCCCGTTTTCCTCTTCATGAAAGGTGTATACCGTGTCGTCGGAGAGACCGGAGGCCATATTGAAAACGGTGATTTTTCCATTGGTTACCCGGTACACGCCGCCCCCGTCGGTACCCGCCCAGAGGTTTTTCCCGGAATCTTCAAACAAGGCGACGATAGGGTTCCCGGTGAGACCGTCTTCCCGGGTAAGAGCGGTAAATTTACCGTTTTCAAAGCGGTTCAATCCCCCGCCGTAAGTGCTGAACCACAGCACACCGTCACTGGTTTCTGCGACACACCACACATCGTTCCCGGGTAATCCGTCCTTTTCGGTAAAGGTTTGGATCGCACCGGTCCCGGGATTTAAACGGCTTAAGCCGTCGAGGGTACCGATCCACAGGTATCCCCCCCTGCCTTCGCACAGGCTGAAGACCATATTACCGGAAAGTCCTTTCGCCATATCGTAAACGGTTATTTCGTGGTTCCTCAAACGGTTTACTCCCCCGCTTTCGGTACCGAGATAGATGTCGCCCGAGGAACTCTGCAGGATAGGAAAGATGATATCGTCGGAAAGTCCCTGGTTTTTCCCGAGGACGGTAAATTTCCCGTCTTTCAGTTGATCCACTCCCCCACCGTCGGTACCGATCCAGAGATTTCCTTCCCTGTCCTCGGAAATACTCATTACAATATCGTTGGATAAGCCCATCGCCGTATTGAAACGGGAGAATTCGCCCCCGGTGAAACGTACCAGTCCATTCTCCGTGGTCCCGAACCAGGTATTGCCCTGACGGTCTTCATAGATCGCATTTACATTCTTCCCGGGAAAACCGCCGGCGGCATCAAAGTTCCTGAAGGTATTTTCCACCGGGTCATAGAGGCTTACTCCCCCCCTGTTTATCCCTATCCATATATTTCCCCGGCTGCTTACATATACAGTCCTTATTTCGTTTTTGGTAAGCCCGTCGGCCTCGGTATAGACTTCCACATCCCGTGAATTGTTTTTTACTTTAATAAGCCCGGCACCTTTGGTCCCAATCCATATATTGCCTTTTCGGTCCGCGCATAGAGCCGTGATATATTTTGATTTCGGGATTTGAGACAGCCTGAAAGCAGAGACGGTCCTGTTTTTTATAATATTTACTCCGCCCCCGCTGGAACCCACCCAGATGGAACCGTCGGGATGTTCACAAAGGGCATGGACCTGGTTAAAGGACAAACCGCTGTCGCTGTTAAACCTGGTAAATGTTCCGTCTTTCAAGCGTCCCACGCCCCCGCCGTTGGTCCCTATCCATAACGCGCCCTCACGGTCTTCCAGTAGTGCCTGGATAAAATTTCCCGGCATCCCCCCGGTATTGGTGGAGTCAAAAACGGTCATTCCTTTCCCGTTAAACCGGACAAGTCCTTCGTGGGTACCCAGCCATATATACCCGTCCCCGGTTTGTAAGACTGCGGTTACGGTGTTCTGGGGCAGCCCTTCTTCCGAGTCCCAGGCCCTGTGGACATAAAGATCGATGGCTTTATGTGGATCAAGACCGTTGAGAACAGAGACCTGCCCTAACAGGAGAAGACCGCTTAAGATGTACCTGAGAATTTTTTTCTTCAAAAATCATCCTCCATCTGCCGTTCGCGGCGATGTAAAGGTAAATGCATGAAATCGGATGTACATTGAACTCCTTCGATACGAGAAAAAGCCGTACAGCGTAAGAAATCGACCGGGGTAGAAGATAATCGGTCAATTATAAGTAAAGGTACATTTTACCGGAAAATGAAGTATATTTCAACCACCTACCACATTTTTTAGGGAATATCCCTTGAATTTCTTTTCCGATTGAATTAAAATGGAAATCTAATCAAATCTAAAAGGAGACGAATGATGTCCCAATGCTATTTTGAAAGGAAAGACCTGGCGGATTTCCCTAATATCGGGGAGTTTGCCGGGGAGGAAGGAAAGAAATTTTTCGATTATTACGGCCTGGCTACGTCGGCGGGGAAATTGACGGAGCGGGAGAAAGCGCTGATCGCTCTGACGGTGGCCACGGTGCAGAGATGCCCTTACTGTATCGATGCGTATACGAATAAATGTCTTTCCATCGGTGTTACTAAAGAAGAAATGATGGAAGCGGTCCACGTGGGCGCGGCCATGCAGGCGGGTATCACGCTGGCGCAATCGACGCAAATGAGGAAGATTATCAAGAAAAAGGAAATGTAAATGGAAATCGAAGAGCAACTGGAGACCCTGGCAAATTCATCTTCTTCTTCTTTTAGCGAGAAATTGAAGGAGGTGGGGCAATATCCCATCAGGACGACGGCGGTGGACATTTTGCAATTGAATATCAGTCGAAAGTGTAACCTGGCGTGCAAACACTGCCATGTGGAAGCGGGACCTGACCGTGAAGAGATGATGTCCCGCGAGGTTTTCGAGAAATGCCTGGAGATCATCGGGAATTCGACGATCTCGACGCTGGATATCACGGGCGGCGCGCCGGAGATGAACCCCCACCTCGAATGGTTTATCGAGGAAGCATCCAGGGTTGCCGGACGGTTGATCGTACGGTCGAACCTGGTTATTTTGAAGGATGAGCGATACCGGAAATTTATCGATATATATACCCGTCATAAGGTGGAGGTTTGTGCCTCCCTGCCTCATTATGCAAAGGATCAGGCGGACCGGCAGCGGGGATGCGGGACTTTCGACGGTGCCGTGGAAATCATCGGGGAGTTGAACGAAAGAGGGTACGGCGCGGATGGGACGGGTTTGGTGTTGGACCTGGTTCACAATCCCGTGGGCGCTTATCTTCCCGGGAACCAGCAGGCGTTGGAACATGAGTATAAAACACGGCTTTACGATGTGTACGGCATTCGGTTCAACACTCTCTTTTGTATAACGAACATGCCCCTGGGCCGGTACCTGGACTATTTGCTGCGAACGGATAATTTCGATGATTATATGATGGAGTTGGCCAATGCGTTCAATCCCTGTGCGGCGGCCAATGTGATGTGCAAGAATACGTTGAGTGTGTCCTGGGACGGCTCGTTGTACAATTGTGATTTTAACCAGATGTTGTGTTTGCCCGCGGATATTCATGGGAAAAATAATATTATGGAGTTTTCACCCAAAGATTTTGAGGGCCGGGAAATTGTGATCCATAATCATTGTTTCGGTTGTACCGCCGGCAGCGGTTCCTCCTGCCAGGGCGCAACAGAGAGCTAAAATCCGGCGGTCCATTTCGATTTGTCGGGCCCGGGTATCCCTTCCGTTTTGTAGGATTTATTCGAGACATCGCCTTTGGATAGACTTCCGAAATAAAGAACTTCCATCGGGCAATGAACGATACACGCCGAACACCGCACACACTCCACATCGTTCATGGGCACCCCCTTGTTCGCATAACCCATCACATCGATTCCCATGTGACATACCTTCGTACATATATTACAGGAAATACACTTTTTCTTATCCGCGAAGATCCGGTACCGCGAAAACCGCGTGTAAATGTGCATTAACGCCGCCAACGGACAAAAGAAACGGCACCATACCCGGCCACTCAAAAAGAAATATACGCCCACTCCCAATACCCCCGCAAATACGATATCCACCACAAGCGTATACACCATCCGCGAAACATCCAATAACAACGGCCGCGGCGTATGGATAACGGGAATATTTATCCCACCCAATACCGCCGCCAACTTAAGAAACGTAATAATAAACGCCGCACTCAATACCCACTGCCCCACATTCTCCCACCGCTTCGCCCTCTCCCCATGAGGCGCCAACTCCCGGTACTCATCACCCAGCGTCTCAGCCAACGCACCGCAGGAACATATCCACCCACAATACGCCCCCTTCCCCCACCGGTACACAATATAATAAATAAAACCAAAGGTAAACCCAATCGTATAAATAAGCCAGAACGCCGTGATCGAGTCGGTGAACAACCCGTAAATATTCAACGGCCACGCCAATATCAACCGGTACGCATGACCGAAATCACCACCGGGAAACACCTGGGTCAATAAAAATCCCTCCCTACCTCCCAATAAACCCGCTTTCCCCAGCACCGGCAAAATGATCTCCGGCAGCAAAAAAAGCGGGATCACCTGCACCAAAATCAATACCCAGGTCTGCCGCTTAATGTAACCCGTGGGCTTCACATACATCCGCCGCAAACCAAAAATCAATATCGTCAACGAATACAAAAAAGTATACCAAAAATACGGCGCCTTCCCCATAAAATCCAACCCGAAATACTTACTACCAAAATAGATAAAACAAAAAAACACCGCCGTCGCAATAAAATAAAAATACTTGAACGTCTTCCACGCCGACGCCGTGTAACTCTTGATGTTCCTTAAAAAATAAACCGACAAATAAATACCGAAAATCACAAACCCCAAAAACGAAACATACCCCAATACACCACTCAACCCATCCACCCAATTCCACCGGTGTACATCCTTGAAAAACCCTTCCGTTAACGGGTAAGTAAAAAACCGTTTCCAGAACTCAAAACCGAGGACCTGGTTCAATACATCCCCCCAGGTCACCTGACCGGCGGGCACCGAAGAAACAATCGCCGATAAACCCGCTTTCCCGAAATACACCACCCCCGAAAAAAGCAGCAGCGCCGCAAACATCAATTTGTCCACCCGCGAAAACACCCCCTCGACCTTTACCTTGATCTTCTTAAAAAAATCAAGAGGCAACTCCATGCCAATCATTACAAAAACCATCGAATTATTTATGGTGACCTCTTTCTTCTCCTTATTCGTTAATACCACACCGGTCTCCGTGATCTCCTTCACCTCCGTTTCCATTTCCAGTTTCACTTTTCCTTCTCTTTCCAAACGCCGGATCGCTTCCACGTTTCCCTCTTTCGGACGGGAAAACGCCGCTTTCCGGTAGGACAGGGTCACCGATTTCGCATACTCCGCGACGGCAACAGCCGTTTCCAGGGCCGAATCGCCGCCGCCCACCACCAACACATCCAAACCCTCAGCGTCCGCGGGATCGATCAGGCGATTGTAAACTTTGTCCAGGTCCTCGCCCGGGACCTTCAACAACCGGGAATTCCCCGTTTTCCCCACCGCAAGAAGCACCCGAAGCGCCCGGTGCGTGCCTTCTTTCATGACGACTTCGAAATATCCGTTCTTCTTAACGATATTTTCCACGTTGACCTTCTGCTCGATGGGAAGGCCTTTGCCTTCGATCCGGGCGCCCAGGTCCTCCAGCAAAGACTCCTTCACCCCTTCCCGGATGGCCAGTTGAGAAACCTGTTCCATATCTTCCGGTTCCGCGTAAATGGGTTTCCCTTTTGGGAAATTGATAATGGTACTAAAGGCACAGGAGGAATCCACGATTTTAAAATCATAACCCGCTTTTTGCGCTTCCAGGCCGGCGGCGATCCCCGATGGCCCCGCCCCCACGATCACGAAATCCAGCACCCCCGTCTCCTTATTCTCCCTCTCTTTTTGAAACGTCGGTTCCCCGTTCAAAAAACGGATCATCTTTGCCCCGCTTTCCGCCGCCGGCTTTAAGAGCGGGATTCCCGTCAGGTCGCCGATGACGTACAGCCCTTTTACCGATGTTTCCCCGTTCCCGTCGATTTCCGGGTATTTCTCGATCTCTCCCACCGGCACATCCTGCTGCAGCCAATTAAAATACCGTTTTATCACACCCATTTTAACTCCTACTCTTCTTTTAGCCACGAAGGCACAAAGACACAAAGACACAAAGGTTTTTTACGTTCCTTCGTGTCTTCGTGTCTTCGTGCCTTTGTGGCTAGATTTTCTTTTCATTCCTATTGCGTTACCTCAACGGTTATGTTAATCCATTTAAAAAAGAAATTCAATGATATTTTGAAAAAACTTACCAAATGAATTGAAATTAATCTTAATTTATACTACACTTTACTTCAACATGATTTATTTACATAAGTGAGAAAAGCAAATGGATACCGTACTACTGGTGGAAGCCAACCCGAAACATGCCGAAATTATCCGCCAACACCTTGAAACGCACGGTTTCAACGTACTGGTGACCGGCGATATCCCGGGAGTGAAAAATACGCTTAACCTGCGGTTCCCCGATTTACTGGTCATCGATTTAAACCTCCCTGCCGGCGATTTCCCCGGCTTTTACCGCTGGCTCGGGGAAACGCCCGGCGTGTCCGGTATCCCCAGGGTCTTTATCACGGGGAAAAAACGGGAAGAGATCGCCGAAGTACTTAAAACACAAAAAGGCGAAACCGTCCTGGAAAAACCCCTTAATATCGACGGATTTGTCCGGGCACTCAGACGGCAAAAATCCACGATCGAGTCCATGCCGATAAAAAAAGGAGAGAACTACCTCTCCTCCCTTATCGGGAAAAAGATCGGTCCCGCCGTAATCCTCGAAGAGATCGGACGCGGCGGTATGGGCGCCGTTTTCCTGGGCCACCAGGAAACCCTGAACCGCCGGGTGGCCGTCAAACTCCTGCTGCCCGGTATAGTGGGGGACGACGTTGCCGCGGAACGGTTTCAACGGGAGGCCAGGGCCATTGCCCGGCTCAAGAGTCCCCATATCGTCCAGGTCTTCGATTTCGCCGAATTGGACAACCACGCCTTTTATATTATCATGGAGTACCTGCCGGGAAAAACCATCGAAACCTACCTCGCCCAAAACGGACGGTTTCCCATCGAGAAAGCCGTTTCCGTGATCGCGCAGGTGGCCAGGGGATTGAACACCGCCCACGATGCCGGGTTGATCCACAGGGACATCAAACCCTCCAATCTCATCATGGACCCCAAAGGGCATGTGACCATCACGGATTTCGGTCTGGTGAAAAAACAGGAAAATATCAAACAGACGCAGACCGGCATGGTCTTCGGCACGCCTCAGTACATCTCGCCGGAACAGGTCACCGGGAAATCGCAGGATGCCCGTTCCGATATTTATTCCCTGGGCCTTGTTTTTTACCAGTTACTGACCGGTAATGTCCCCTTCACTTCCGAGAGTCCCGTGGAACTGATGATGAAACACCTGAACGACCCCCTGCCCGACCTGCGAACGGTCATGCCCTCCATCCCCCTTCGCGTGGTGGAGATCATCGAGCGGATGGCGGCCAAAGACCCGGACGAGCGTTATATCAATTGCAGGGAACTGCTGTGGGAGCTGGACGCCCTGGACCTGAAAAATTTAACCGCCGCGCCGGTAACCGGGGAGGAAGACGATCCGCCCACAACCCCGTCGGCAGTGGATTTCACGATAGACACACGGTTGAATGCGGGATTTTCAACCCTGGAGAAACATTTTCCCGCCCTTTTTACCCGCGACCGCCTCATGGGTGCCATGACGATTTCCGAATCCGGGAACATACTCAACCAGGATGGCCGGATGCCGGAAGAGTGGAAAAATGTTCTTTACATTTTATATGAGAGCACCAAGCAATTGAACGCCGCCGCCGAACTGGGGAATTGGCATTTTACCATTACCACCGCTCCCGGGGAGATTGCCGCCCTGTTCCCACAGGAATCGAACCTGGGCTCGATGTTGTTCAAACAAAAGGAATCCTCTTTCTCAAGCCTGGGGCTTCAGACCCAATCCACCGCCGGCACCCGGGTGTCGGTGGAACCCATAAAAAAGATCGCTTCCATTGCCGGTGTACAAAAGGCGTTCCTGTTCAACGACGACGGGGAATTGGTGCAGTCGACGTTGGAGGACGGCGCCGCCCTTGAACCGTTCAAACTTCGTTTTGCCCCGGTGACCGGGATTATTCGTTCCATTCCTTTTGCGGTGAACGACATCGATATCCGGTTCGACAACGGGCGGATATTGTTGTGGCGGTTGGACACGGGCATGCTTTTCGTTATAACGTCGTTGGATGCCGGTAAATCGTTTTTATCCCTATTTGTGCTTACCCACCTGGAGCAATTGAATACCTCTTCCCGGGCCGTCAAATTCAACCGGACCGAAAAGCAAGCCGCCCCGCACTCCCCCGTGGACAACCCGGTTTCATCCAAATTAATGCAGGCCATTCAACTGGAATTGGCGCGGATGGTGGGGCCCATCGCGAAAGTTTTGTTATCCAAAGAACTCAAGAAAATGGGATATTCTATCGGCAATTACCCGGAGGACCGTATCCGGAAGTTGATCGAAAATCTCTCGACCCGGGTGGATGAGTCCCGGCGTCAACAATTTATCGATAAAACGCAGGATTTAATTTATGATTCCAGGAGAGGAGACCGATGAAACGTTTCGGATTGGGATTTAAAATAATGATATTTACCTTTTTGCTCCTGGTCGTCACCGCGGGGATGTTGATCTATTTTTCCTATCGAACCGCTTACAGCGACCTGGAGGAAGCCATCGGGCAGCGGTTGGAAGCCGTCGCCACCACGGGTGCGTTAATGCTCGACGGCGATTTGCACGACCAGATACGGACGGAAGCGGATGCGAACAGCGAAGCGTTTAAGACGCTTCAAAAGGTTTTGCGGGACATCAAGGAGAAGAACAATTTGAAGGAGGCCGTTTATACCTTTCGCCAGGAGGGGGAGGAGCTCAAGTTCGTCGTTATGACGCAGGAGAAGACGTATATCGGTTCCACGTACGGCATAAGGAAGGAGATGTGGCCCACCATCAACGAGGGTCGGCCCAATCACACCGGGATATTTGCGGATGCGCACGGGGAATGGATTTCCGCTTATGCGCCCATATACGATTCCCGGGGGAACCTTTCCGGTATATTGGATGTGGACATTCGTTTAACCGATTTTCGCATGGAATTGGCCAAAAAGGTGGGGCCGTTGTTGGTCGTCAGTGTATTGATCCTGGTCATTGCCATCGTGATGAGTTTTATTTTATCGCGGCGGTTGGTAAAAGACTTGCGATATTTGACCGATGTCACCGAAAAGATTTCCACCGGTTTGATGGAGCGTTCCATAGTGGTAGAGAGTAAGGATGAGGTGGGTGAGTTGGCCGAATCCCTCGAGCGGATGCGAACCAGTTTAAAGCTAGCCATGGAAATGATCGAAGAAAAAGAAGAGGAATAAAGATTAATTGTCCATTGTCAATTGTCAATGGATAATGGAAGGGGCGCCCTTCGGGCATATCTCTCCGCCTTCGGCTAAAAGCTTTAATATTAAACAGCCACTGCTAATTTTTCAGTACGTTCATCCAATGTTTTTAGAACGTCCTGGATGACATCAACTTCGGCTTCTTCAAAATACTCTTCTCCGCATTGGGTACAAACCCACGCCGGTACGGCATCGAGCACTAGATGGTAGCCCTTCCGGTTGACTTGAAACGGGGCTGTTTTATATACCATTTGACCTTTACAGTGAATACATTTCATGGTTCTTTCCTTTTTCTAAAATTATCTTCCCATTCTTCGGGATCCGGAAGATATGCCGTTATAATCGCCAGGTAATCTTCCTTCGGAGAACATACCGCGTGAATCGGTCGTCTGTTATTGCCATAACCCAGGATTAAGCAACTGTGCCCCCTTACGTCTTCCGGGTAGTTTTCAATCACTTCTCCTTTTTCAACCGACTTCCTGACCTCTGAGGTACTTATCATCCTTTCGAGTCGTGACATTTGCTTTACAGCATGGGGCAGGAATAGAATTTTTTTCTTTGCCGCCTCACGAACAGACTTTACTATTTTCAAATTGTTCTCCATCTTTTAAATATACTTCAAAACGCATGAGAATACAACACTCAGCTTATTTTTTCCTTTTTTTTGGCAGGGAAGGACAGGGAAGGGGACAGACAAGTTATAAGTTCTCCTAAATATCGGAATGCTTACCTGGTTTCCAAAGACGAAAAAATAACCGAAAACTATCCCAATACCGTCTTTTAAAAAAGCATTTCCCCGACACTACAAACGGTCCGCCACGGGCTGCAATCGGTTTCCCCGACTCTACAAACGGTTTCTCCGGCACTGCGAACGGTTTCTCCGACTCTGCAAACGGTCCGCCACGGGCTGCAAACGGTTTCTCCGGCGCTGCAAACGGTCCGCCACAAGCTGCAAACGGTTTTTCTGAACCTGCAAACGGACCGCCTCGAACTGCAAACGGTTTTTCTGACCCTGCAAACGGACCGCCTCGAACTGTAAACGGTTTTTCTGACCCTGCAAACGCTTCGCCACGGGCTGCAAACGGTTTTTCTGAGCCTGCAAACGCCTCGCCTCGGACTGCAAACGGCTTACCCGGGCCTGCAACAACTCTTGCTTTTTCTTTTGGTCCTGCCAATCCTTTAATTGTATAAATCCTTTTCAATTCGTGCCTTCACGATTAATTTAACGCATGCAAGGATGAGCAAGGGCGTATACTGCACGGCCAACTGGGGCCAGGAATCGGTCCAGTCACCGGTGAGTTTGAAACGGTAGACCACGGTGTAACTGACAATCACCAGGCCGGACCAGAGTATTACGATGTCGCTGAAATAGATGCACTGTAATCCGATCAATATGACGAGGTACCAGGGGTGGATGGTGGGATTTAAGAAGACGAAGGCAAAGGTGGTGTAGAATATTTTTTTCTCAAAGGGAAGGGGGCGCAGGAAGATAAAAAGAAAGACGGCGATAAAAAGTGAAAAAGAGATGAGGTGGGCCAGGGCGTTGCTTTCCGTGAAAAAGTGGATAATATGGAACAGGGGGTTGTTGAAGTACCATTTGGATGAGTAGTTCAGGGCGGTTAAAAACATATTGCCCGCCGAATCGATAAAAAAGGCATAAAAGAACGTTATGGTTGACAAAAAAGAAATCAAGAACTTCCCACTCTTTCTAAGGCCGTCTCCTTTCCTTGAAAACAGATAAAAAAGAAACAACGGTAAAAGTACAATGGGAATCAATTTGCTCAACACCGCCCCACCAAGGAACAGTCCCGAAAGGATGTACCTTTCCTTATAAAAAAAGAGAAGGCACAACAGCAAGAAAAACATCATCACAATATCCAGGTGACCGTTCACCGCCGTCTCCATGACCACC
>Ga0210082_1000086_pt1 | contig 19253 bp, 19 predicted proteins | sample White_ThreeSqA_D_2_FD_185592 | JGI IMG/M metagenome (GOLD analysis project Ga0210082, IMG submission 185592) | Wetland microbial communities from the San Francisco Bay, California, USA, that impact long-term carbon sequestration -... | ecosystem: Environmental > Aquatic > Marine > Wetlands ... | reverse complement strand
GTCAGGTGAGTGAGGCGGTGGCCTTTGCCCGGGAGAGCGTCACCAAAGCCGACCGCAGCGGGGATTGGCAAGAACAATTAATCAATCGAACCACCCTTGCCGATGCCCTCCATCAGTCCGGCCGGTTGGAGGACGCGGAACGACTCTACCGGGAGGCGGAAGAGGTGCAACAAAAAAATCGCCAGCCGGAGTTCCCGTTCCTTTACGGGCTGGCAGGCTTTCGATTCTGCGACCTCCTGCTGGAGCGGGGAAAAAACCGGGAGGTGATGGAACGGGCGGAGAAAACACTGGAATGGTTGCCCAAAGTAGGTTGGCTTTTAGATATCGCTTTAGAGCGGCTCTCCCTTGGCCGGGCATGGATGATGCGGGCGCAAAATGGCGAAGCGGGGAAAAAAGCGGATGCGTGGGAACGTGCAAAGACATTTCTGGACCAGTCCGTGACGGGTTTGAGGGAAGCGGGTACTCAGCACGAATTGCCTCGCGGCCTCCTGGCCCGTGCCGCCTACTACCGCTTGCAGAGGGACTTTCTCCAGTCGTGGACGGACCTGGCAGAGGCCCGGGAGATCGCCGAAACGGGCGACATGAGACTCCACCTCTGCGACTATCATCTGGAAGCAGGAAAACTGTGCCGCGCCGAAGGGAGAGAGACGGAAGCAAACGAACACTTCCAAACCGCCGAAAGACTGATCGAAGAAACCGGGTATTACAGGAGAGGCAAGCGGTAAAGGAATACAAAAATATCCGAATTTGTGGTATTATTCCGTATGTAACGTATAGAGCGTATAGAGAGGACGGGTCTGGTGGCCCAACTGGTCTTCAAAACCAGCAGCGGGCGGATAAAACCGTCCGTGGCAGGTTCGATTCCTGCCCTCTCAGCCATTCCGCTCGAAAGGGAAATAATTACGGTGAGTACAAAAAAGAATAAAGAAAAATTAAAGCATTTACCGGGAGTCGATCTTTTTCTTACACAGGAAAAGATCATCGATGCCGTCGTTGCCTACGGCCGCGAACCCGTTACATATGCCGTCCGCGAAACCCTCACCGACGCAAGGAACACTATCCTGGACGGGAAAAATCCTCCCTCCATCGACCAACTGGCCGCCGACGCATGCCGACTGGTCCAAAACATGTTTACCCCCTCCCTTAAAAGTGTCGTCAATGCCACCGGCGTGGCGATTCACACCAACCTGGGTCGCGCACCCCTGGGACAAAAGGTCCTCGAAGAACTAAAATACATCATCCTGGAATATTCAAACCTTGAATACGATCTGAAACACGCGGCCCGGGGAAACCGAAACCAACACGTGGTGCCTTTGCTGAAATTCATCACCGGCGCGGAAGATGCCCTGGTGGTCAATAATAATGCCGCCGGTCTTATCCTCGCCCTGCATACCCTGGCACAAAACCGCGACGTCATCATCTCACGCGGCGAACTTATCGAGATCGGCGGCTCGTTCAGGATACCCGATATCCTCGCCGCCTCGGGTGCAAAAATGAAGGAAGTCGGAACCACCAACAAAACCCGTCTCTCAGACTATGAAAACGCGGTTAATGAAAACACGGCGATGATCTTGAAAGTACACAAATCCAATTATAGCATCGAAGGATTCGCGGAAGAAGTCCCGCTTAAAGACCTGGTGAAATTCGCCCGTTCCCAAAACCTGCCCCTCTTATACGATATCGGTTCCGGTCTCCTGAGAAGACCCGGCGGCCTGCCCCTTGCGGATGAGCCGGATGTAAAAACCGCCGTCTCCGAAGGCGCGGATATGGTCGCTTTCAGTGGCGATAAACTGTTGGGCGGTCCCCAGGCCGGGATTGTCATGGGGAAAAAGGAATACATCGCCCGTTTGAGCCGGGCCCCCCTGATGCGCGCCCTGCGCGTGGGAAAACTTACCCTGGCCGCCCTCTCCACGGTGATCCGCTGCTATCTCAACGACCGGGACCTGGTGGAATCACTCCCCCTCTTCTCCATTTTGGAACAAACGGAAGCGGAACTCAAAAGAAAAGCCGGTGTCTTGCAGCGTAAACTCAAGGGTTCGGGCGTGGACGCCAACGTGGTCAAAAGTACCGGCCAATGCGGCGGCGGCACATTACCCAAATTAAAGATCGATAGCTATGCGGTGGCATTGAACAGCGGACACCGCTCACCCAAAGCGCGATCCCGTTTTGCCGAAACCGTTTTCCACAGGCTCCTGGACCTGGATTATCCCATCATCGGCATCCTCCGCCGGGGAGATATCTTGTTCGATGTATTGACTCTATCGGAAACCGACTTCCCATACATAACTTCCGCAATCTCGGAGGCGGTAGAGGAGATAATGTGAAACACCTTATTATGGGGACCGCGGGTCATGTGGACCACGGGAAAACCGCCCTGATCAAAGCCCTTACCGGTATCGACTGCGATACTCATAAAGAAGAAAAAAAACGCGGTATCACCATTAACCTCGGCTTCGCATACATGGAGTTAATCCCCGGCCAGAGCATCGGTATCGTCGATGTCCCCGGTCACAGGGATTTCGTCCATACCATGGTAGGCGGTGCCTCCGGTATCGATTTCGTTCTAATGGTCATTGCCGCCGACAGCGGCGTTATGCCGCAAACCCGCGAACACCTCCGCATCATGGATATCCTCGGCATCAAACACGGACTCATCGCTCTCACCAAATTCGACCTCATCGATGACCCCGATCTACTGGAACTCTCCATGGAAGATATCCGCGAATTCGTAAAAGGAACCTTCCTCGAAAACGCCCCCATTCTCCCCGTCTCCGCCAAAACAAAACAGGGACTGGAAACCTTGAAAGAAAATATCGCCCATATCACCGGCCATGTAAAAGAAAAACCCGGCGACGGGATATTCCGCATGTTCATCGATCGCGTGTTCAGCGTCAGCGGATTCGGGACCGTGGTCACCGGCTCGGTTATAAGCGGATGTCTGAAGGTCAAGGATAAAGCCTATTTACTCCCGGGCAAAGCAAAGGAACTCCAGGTCCGCCGCCTTGAACGCCACGGAAAAGAAGTCGATTCGGTAAAAGCGGGGGACCGGGCATCCGTTAACCTCGTGGGCCTGGAAAAAACCGACGCCCGTAAAGGAATGATCATTGCCGACAGGATATTGAATGAAACCCTTATCCTGGATGCCCGGCTGGAATTTTTTGAGAATGAATCCAAAGCCGGTCTGGGTCTCTGGTCCCGGGTCATTTTCCATGCCGGGACCTTTGAAACCCAGGCCCGGGTCCATTTGATCGATAAAAATAAACTCGCACCCGGCGAGTCCGCGCTGGTGCAGGTGCATTTACAGGAACCCTGTGTGCTGGGGTACGGCGACCGGTTTGTCCTTCGCAATAGTTCCGGCGACACCACATTGGGCGGCGGTATGGTGATCGATGCGGCGCCGCTGTTTCACCGCAGGCGGCCGGAAAAATTAATTAATAAAATGATTACCGCCGCCGAGGGCAAACTCCCGGAACTCATTGCGGCCGAAGTCAGGAAATCCATCGGGCCGGTTTCCGCCGGGGACATTGCGTTTCGTTTGAATGTCTCCGTCCCCGAAATCGAAGCACGAATCGGGAAAAAGCTTCCACAGGATATCCTGAAGTATGAAGGGAAAAGTGGCGTTTATCTCTTTACGAGAGACGGGCAAGAGAAAATGTCCCGGGGTATTATGGATGCCGTTACCGCGTTCAGGGAACAAAATCCCCTGGTAGAGAGGGGGGCCGCGTTTAACGAAATAAAAGGGCGGCTGCACATCGATAAAAGCGGAGGTGAAGAGGTACTTAAACAAATACTGGAAAAACTGACCCGGAACGGGACGCTCATCCAAAAAGATCAAACCTGGATGATTGCCGGCCATGGAGGTACGAACACCCGGGGAATGGAATCCCACACGGCCTTTTTCTCCGGGTACTTAAAAAGCTGCAATATGAAAACCCCGCTGATGAGTGAAATGAAAATCGAGGCGGAAAAACGAAACCTATCCGAAAAGGAGTTGAAGCAGGTCCTGCACAATCTTACATCAGGTGGGCACGTATACCGTATAAAAGATGAATATATTCATGCCGAGATTGTCGATAACTGCCGGGAGAAATTGATTTCTGCTTTTTCCGGCAGGGGGGAAGGGTTTACCGTTGCCGAGTTCCGGGACCTGGTAGGGGGAAACAGGAAAATATGTCTCCTCTTGTTGGCCCAATACGATGCGGAATTGTTGACCAAACGCACCGGCGACTTGAGAATAATAATTGGAAATAAGCAATAATTCAATTAACAAAAGTTTTTGGAGGTCCGAAACGGCGGAACCTTTTTTCAAAAAGGTTCCTGGTCGCCGAAGGCAAAGGAGTATTAAAATGAGTCAAACCATAATCGATGCCCGGGGTCAGTCGTGTCCCCGGCCGCTGATGATGACGAAAAAAGCGTTGAAGGACCCGGATGTAACCGGGGAATTCGTCGTACTCACCGGCAGTGAAAACGCAAAAGAAAATATCGAACGGCTTTTACAGGATAACGCTGTCCCGTTTCAGACAGGGAAAGAAGAAAACCATTACAGGATAACCGTAAATAAGAGGTAAGAAATGAAAGATTCATTTGATTTGTTGGGTGGTGTCGAGCAGGGGGGGTGTTCCGCGAAAATTCCGGCGCATTTGCTTAAAGGGATTTTGAGGGATATTTCGCAGCCCGCATCCGGGAATTTATTGGTAGGGGCCGAGACCCATGACGATGCCGCGGTCTGGAAAATAAACGACGAAACCGCCATTATCCAGACCACGGATTTTTTCCCGCCGTTGTGTTCCGATCCCTTTGAATTCGGTCAGATTGCCGCGGCCAATGCCATGAGCGACGTGTTTGCCATGGGCGGACAGGTCATCCTCGTTTTGAACCTCGTTATGTTTCCCGCCGCAAAGATGGACCTGGCAGTACTAAAAGAGATACTTAACGGTGGGGCCGATAAGGTAAAAGAAGCCGGGGGCGTATTGGGTGGGGGGCATACCATCGACGATTTCCCGCCCAAGTACGGATTGGCCGTCACCGGTATTGTCCATCCCGACCGCGTGATCGCCAACTGCGCCGCAGAGCCCGGGGACGTGCTGGTGCTTACGAAACCCATCGGTACCGGGGCCATCATTGCCGGGGAACGGTTAAAAGAGGTTTCACAGGAGCATTACCGCGGGGCCATCGAGTGTATGAAACAGTTAAACCGCGGTGGGGCCGTGCTCATGCAGGAGCACAATATCCGCTGTGCCACCGATATTACCGGGTTCGGTTTGTTGGGGCATGCGCTGGAGATGGCCGAAGGGAGTGATGTGGTCATAACCGTCGATGCATCGAAAGTCCCGCTGTTGGACGGGGCATACGATTTGATCGATATGGGGTGTATTCCCGGTGCGGCGTTCAGGAATTTGAAATATGTAGAAGAACGAACGCGTTTTGTCGAATCGTTGGATTATAATTTAAAGATGATCTTATTGGATGCACAGACTTCGGGTGGATTATTGATCGGTTGTAAGGCGGACACCGCCGGTAAACTGGTAACCGGTTTAAAAGAGGCCGGTTATCCCCATACCGCGGTCATCGGGAAAGTATCCGAACGAAAGGAATCATCCGAACCTATTCTTGTTATAGAATAAATGCCTTCGGCGACCAAAACCCTTTTTGAAAAAAGGGTTCCGTGGATGTTTTGCCTCAGTCGGAATTGGAAATTTCCTCAATCCGTGTTAGCCCAACTTCCGCACCCTCAATGCCAATTCTGGCCATTTTTGGAGTTTTTGAATGACAAAACCCGTATCAACAAAGGATCTCTTTTTCGGCAGTGTCAATGTAGTGACAAAATTTTTTTAAATTTCTTGATATCTCCGAAAAATTGGAGTATAACGCAAATGTCCCAATATTCAAAGAAAAATTATGAATGGGATAAAATGTAGTGTCTAAAAAAATAGTAAGACGCTCTTGACTGGGGAGTTCTACAATAATTGGTGCGGAAGTTGGGTTAGCAATAACCAGGTTGTCCGACGGTTACAAACGACCGAAAAAGGAAAAAGACACCGCGACTGAAGAACCAACCACCGAAACCGGCACACAAACTATCGACCCGAACACACAGGAACCGGACCCGGGCCAATAATAAGAGGAAGTAAGTACAAATAGGAAACACAACCGTTGGCAGTTGTAAAAGGAGATATAAAATGTCTAAAAAAGAAACAAATAAGTTGAAAAAGCAGGATATGGTAAGATGCAGGGCTTGACTTTATCCCCACAATGGACTAGTATTTTACCTTAACTTACCACCGAAGGCGTAAAGCCGACGATATGTGAATTAAAAATGATTTTAAACGAGGAGGAACCATGAATTATAAGATGATTACCTTTATTTTGATTTTCTCTCTTTTAGTGATCTCCTGCGGGAAAGAAGAGAAGAAGGAGGCCAGGGTGGACGAACCGAAAAAGGAAGGAGTAATAACGAATTATGAGGCCGTGGAAACGGTTAAAACGAATATAGAAAAATTTGCGCCGGTGGAAATCGGTTTCGATGCGTCGGGTTTGACGGATAATGAGAAGAAGGCATTGGACCTGATCTTTAAAGCGGCAAAGATTATGGACAGGATATTTTTAACGCAGGTTTACGAAAAGAACGAAATCCTGGAGAAGGAATTGGAAACCGGCGGTAACCCGGATTACGCGGTATTGAAAGAATATTTTGAAATCAATTTCGGGCCCTTCGACCGTTTGGCGGAGGACAAACCCTTTATCAATTTATCGGAGAAAAAGCCGGACGGGGCGAATTTCTATCCCGCGGGAATGACCAAAGAGGCGTTCGATAAACACATTGCGAACAATCCCGCGGATGAGAAAGCGTTTAAATCGGAATATACGGTAATCCGGGAGAAAGACGGCAAGTTGACGGCCGTCCCGTATTCGGAGGCTTACAGGGACCTTTTGGGACCGGCGGCCGGGTTGTTAAAACAAGCGGCTGAGTTGGTAGAGAACCCGTCCTTAAAAACCTATTTGAATTCCCGGGCGGATGCGTTTCTCAGTAACGATTATTACCAGAGTGAAATCGACTGGGTCTTGTTGAAAGATCACAAGATCGAATTGGTTATCGGTCCTTACGAGGTTTACGAGGACAAGTTGTTCGGATTCAAGGCGGCGTTCGAGTCGTTTATTACGCTGGTTGACGAGGAGGAGAGCCGGAAGCTGGAGTCGTTGGGTACGCACCTGGACGATATGGAGAAGAATTTGCCGGTGGAAGACCGGTATAAGAATTTCAAGCGCGGTAAGCAGTCGCCGATCGTTGTTGCCAACGAGGTTTTTGCGGCAGGCGATACGAAAGCGGCTGTTCAGACCATCGCGTTCAATTTGCCCAACGATGAGCGGGTGAGGGAGTCCACGGGCAGCAAAAAGGTCATGTTGAAGAATATATGCGAGGCGAAATTTAAGAAAACATGGACACCCATCGCACAGGAAGTATTGGCCGTGGCGGAGCTGCCGTTTACGTCTTTCGATGCGTTTTTCAATCATATTCTCATGCACGAGATATCCCATGGGTTGGGACCCGGGATTATCGAGAAGGATGGGAAGGAAACGACGGTTAACAGGGAATTGAAGGATTTGTACTCGGTGATCGAGGAAACGAAGGCGGACATTCTCGGGCTGTATAATTTCCAGTATATGATCGATAAGGGTGTGTTCCCGAAGGCGCTGCAAGAGAATATTTATGTAACGTACCTGGGTGGTATTTTTCGCAGCGTGCGGTTCGGTACGGATAACGCGCACGGTGGAGCGAATGCGATCCAGTTAAATTATATCCTGGAGAAAGGCGGTTTCGAGTTCGACGCGGCGGCGGAGCGGTTTGGTGTGAACAGGGAGAAGATCAGGGAGGCGGTGAAACAGTTGACGCACGATATTTTGATGATCGAGGCCCTGGGTGACTATGCGAAAGCGAAAGAGTTGATCGATACGTACATGGCGATATCGCCCGATATGAAAAAAGCGCTGGCTAAGGTCACTGCCGTACCCACGGATATCAAACCGGTTTATGCAATAGAGAAACAAATTTTATAGAATTCATTTTATTTGGGCCGAAAATAATTCAGGGCGTCTTCGGCCAATTTGGTCGATGTTTCCGGGTCGATGGGGATCAATGCCTCGAGGATTTTCCCCGCTTTTTTCCCGTCGATCCGCCTCATCACCAGGGTTGCCAATTCCCGGTCTTTTGCATATAAATTCTTTATCAATATGGCCGCTTGCTCCGGGTCGATATTCTGATAGGTTTCGATGATCTGACGGTCCACCATCTTTGCTTCCGTTTTACCCCGGAATTCCTCCTCTTTCTCCGCCAGGTCCTTCGTCTTCAACAAGTATTCATTGTATCGCCGGTCCAATTCCGCCTTAAAATTCTCCAGGTTTTGCCGCGTCTGATCCAGTTTCTCCTTCTCCCTCTCCAATAAAGCCTGCTCTTTCTTCAACTCTTTTAGCAACTTATCCAGGGTATCTTTACCCATATCGCCCACTTCGGCCTTTGCATTGTCGGTGCTGAAAAGAATGAACCCGATAAGCACCGATACGATCATGACCAACGGTACGATTAAAATTATCTTTTTTTTCATCGTTCCATACCTCTTACCGTCCCGGCAATAAAAATCTCATCCTGGAACGTTTGCTCCTCTTTATCCGCTTCCCTCAAGTATTCGTTCCACTTCTTTTCTTCCAGCCGCTTGATCACCTTCACATCCTTTCGTTTTCCATCCCATTCCTCGAATTTCTTTTTGGCGATTTTTTCCTTTTTAAGAACAGCGGTCTTCTGCGTGTCGATCAGGTAAAGCAACTGCCCCGTATAATCGGTCAGTAAGGTCAACATTTCCGGATCGATAATACTCCCGGCGTCCAGGTTATACGCCGATTTTAACCGGTCTCTTCTCTGTTGGTAGTCCAATAGTTTTTCTTTTTCGATATTTAAGAGCCTTAGTGCTTCCCGGTACTCGTTTTTTGCCAGGTTTTCAAGGGTCTCCCTGTACTTTAAAACGTTATGCAATTTAAAGGTAAACCGCTTCATTGTACCACACTCTTTAATTGGTTCAGCGTATCCTCGAATGTTACCTTTTCATTCACGTCCTGCCTTAAAAATGCGTTTATATTATCGATACGCTTGATGGCTTCGTCGATCTTGTTGTTGGAACCCGCGGCATAAGCGCCGATATTGATGAGGTCTTCGGCTTCCCGGTGCACCGCCAATAGTTCCCTCAGTTTTCCCGCCGCGGCTTCATGCTCTTTATCCGTCACATCCTTCATCAACCGGGACAGGCTGCCCAACACGTCGATGGAGGGGAAATGGTTCCTGTGGGCCAGGTCCCGGGACAACAGCACATGACCGTCCAGGAGGGAGCGCGCATGGTCGGAAACGGGCTCGGTAACATCGTCTCCTTCCACCAGGATGGTATATATCCCGGTAATGCTTCCTTTATCGGAAAAATTCCCGGCCCGCTCCAGGAGCCTGGGCATCATGGTGAAGACCGAAGGGGTATACCCCTTGGTGGACGGCGGCTCGCCCGCGGACAGCCCCACCTCCCGCTGGGCCATGGCCAACCGGGTGATGGAATCCATCATCAACATCACGTCCGCGCCTTTTCCGCAAAAGTATTCCGCGGCGGCGGTGGCGGTAAACGCAGAAATGATCTTTAACAACGGCGGCTCATCCGACGTGGCCGCCACTACCACCGAACGTTTCAACCCTTCCTCGCCCAGGCTGTTCCTGATAAAATCCTTTAACTCCCTGCCCCGTTCCCCGACCAGGGCAATGACATTGACGGCCGCACTGGTGTTCCGGGCGATCATTCCCATCAATGTACTCTTCCCCACGCCGCTCCCGGAAAATATCCCGATTCGCTGCCCTTTTCCCAGTGTGACCAGGCCGTCCACGGCTTTCACACCGGTGGAGACCACCTCTTCGATGGGCTGCCTCCGCATGGCATTGACGGGGGCTTCATAGATATCGATCCTGTCCTTTCCCCGAAGCGGACCCTTATCGTCCAGCGGCTGACCCAACCCGTTGATCACACGCCCGAGGAAACGTTCATCTATATGGATATTGGGGTACTCACCGGTGGAATAGAGCTGATGCCCGTGACTGATTCCCTTGATCTCACCGAAAGGCATGGATATGACCCGGTTCCCCTGGAAACCGATGACCTGCAGCGGTACTTTTATGTTATTGTCCTCCAGCTTTAACACCTCACCCACGGATGACGGGGGGCCCTCGGACTCGACGGTTAAACCGACAATTTTATTGATGCGGCCGTATACTCTTATGGGTTGTACGCTTTCCAGTTTCTTGAGTTTGCGTTTAAGGTTAAGTTCCATCCGACAGCTCTTTCATAATAATATCCAATTGTTTACCGGGCTCGGATGAAATCTCACCACTCTCCGTAACGATTTTACAACCTCCCCGCTCGACACTTTCATCCTGTGTGAATTTGACACTCCCGGAGGTTTTTAAAATGTCCTGCAAACGCTCTTTCTCGGCAGAAATAATTTGATAATCCAGGGGATGGACTTTTATTTCGTATTGTCTGGCATCCTTGAGCCGTTTAAAGCCTTTTTCCAACAAATCGACGACGATCTTAGGCGAGGTTTTGACCTCATCCCCGATCACTTTCCTGGTAATTTCAAAAACGAGATCCATAAGTTCGGCTTCACTTTGGTTGTAGATAACTTCCCTGAGTTTCCCGAGGGTTTCGATGGTGGCGAGGAAATTTTTTTTTGCACGATCCAGGCTTTTTTCAAATTTAGCCTGGAACTCTCTGGTGAGAATTTCACGGAGTTCCGTTTCCTGCCTGGATTTCATGGCGGAGGCTTCCACCCGGGCTTCGTTCAGTTTCTCCTGTGCTTCCACCATGATGCGGTCGGCTTCATTTCTGGCGGCGTTCAAAGGGTCGTCATGGTAGTTATCGATGATCTTCCGCCGCCGGGCCTCTTGTTTTCTTACCTCCAGGATTTGATCGACATCTTCGGGTGAAGGGAGAACATAGGCATGGATTTTCATGTCCCGGATTTTTTTTGCATCGACGACTTTAGATAACATATTCGTCACCCCCGGCTCCACCAATGACGATAACGCCTTCTTCTTCGAGGCTCCTGACCACCTCGACAATTTCATGCTGGGCTTTTTCCACGTCTTTAACGCGGATGGGACCCAGGTATTCCATTTCCTCTTTAAGCATTTCCCCGGCACGCTGGGACATATTCCTGAAAAATTTTGTTTTTAACTCATCGTTACTGCCCTTGAGAGCAAGGGCCAGGGATTTTTTATCCACCCGCTTCAGTATTTCCATGATACCCTGGTCATCGATCAAAAGAATATCTTCGAAAACAAACATAAGGTCCCGGATAGATGCGGCCAATTCCGGGTCCCTGGATTCGATCTGTTCGAGGACGTTCCGGGAGGCACGGCGGTCCATCCGGTTAAAGAGTTCCGAAACCGCCTTGACGCCGCCGTACTCTTCGAGGCTGTAGGAACCCAATGCTTCGAGTTTCTGGTCCAGTACGCCGGCGATCTTTTTAACGATCTCCGGGGATATTTCCTCGAGGTTGGCCATGCGGATAACGATTTCGGTCCGCATATCCTCGGGCAGCGCGGAGATCAACTCGGCGGCCTGGGATGCGCTTAAATGCGCCAGGATGAGGGCGATGGTCTGGGGATGTTCATTCTGGATGAATTTGGACAATTGCTGCGGGTTTATTTTTTCCAGGGAAGAGAATCCCGCGGATTTTTCGAGTATTTTTACCAGCCGGTCGGTGATCTTGCGTGCGTCTTCGGCGCCCATGGCCTTTATCAATACTTTTTTGGCATATTCGATACCGCCGATGGTCATGTATTGCCGGGCCAGGGTCATGTGATAAAATTCCTGCATCACGGTATCGGTAATAAACGAAGGGACCGCCCCGATCATGGAGAGTTCCCTGGATATATCATGCACGTCGTCATCGTCGAGACGCTTTAATACTTCGGCGGTGACATCTTCTCCCAGCATCAGGCAAAGTACGGCGGCTTTTTGTTTCCCTGTTAGATGATCTTTGTCCAGTGTCAAGGTTTTAATCCTCCATTAAGAAACCTTTGATCAGTGAAGCGGTTTCATCGACATTGGCTTCGGCGAAATCAGTGACTTTCCGGCGGATGATTCCCATCTTCTTGGATGCTTTGGGTACCCTGTACTGTTCCATCAGTTCTTTTTCAATCTCGATGTCGTCCCTGGCGTCCCGGAGCGCGGCCATTTTCTCACTGTCGAGCCTGGAGATTCCGATCCCACCGATCTTTTGTTTGCCTATATTTTTAAATATCTCGGAGGTTTTTTTAACGATGGGCCGGATGACCAGGAAAAACAGCAGTATCGCCCCGATGATATAAACGCTGTACCGTATGAGGTCGTTAATGAGTTTTTCCGATTCCCGTCTACCCTGTAAAAAGTCGCTTTCCGTGACGGCGGAGTTATCAAAGGCCAGGTTGACCACTTCGACGGTATCGCCCCGGGTGGCATTAAAACCCACGGCGGCCTGGACAATCCGTGTCAGGGCGGCCAGTTCTTCGGGGGTCCGCTTTTGGGGCACCTTTTGCAATTCGCCGCCCACTACCGATACCTGGACACCGTCATCGATAACCACGGCAGCGGAAATTTTCCGGATTTCACCCACGGGTCTGACCGTATGGATCACCCGTTTGGAGACTTCGTAATTGACCAGGGAGTTTTCCGTTTTTGATTTGGCGGGGAAGCTTGCCGTGCCTCCCTGCCCGCCCCCGGCCTGTGCGACGTTTGAACCGACACCCGGTATTCCCCCGGCGACGTTTCCGCCCGTGGAGGAGGAGGTTTCGGATTTTTCCGATACTTTGGCAATCCTGTCCGGGTCCACGGACTCTTCGGTGGTTTCTATTTTGTTAAAGTCCAATGCCAGCCTGACATTGGCCCGGACTTTCCCGGGGCCCACGATGGGTTCCAGGAGATCGACGATCTTCCGGGAAAAGCTGGTTTCCATTTTTTTCTGGTAGGCCATTTGCTTGTCGTCGAAGATATCGCCCGCGGTGCCGTCCGAAGGTTTTGAGAGGAGGCTGCCGGAGACATCCACGACAGCGATGTTTTCGGGTTTCAGGCCTTCCACCGACTGGGCGGTAAGGTGGAGAATCGCGGGAACGATGTTGCCGGAAACGCGGGCGCCGGGCCGGAGTTTCAGTACGATAGATGCCTTGGCGGCTTCCTGGTCCTCGATAAAGACCGAGCGTTTGGGCATGGTAATATGCACTTTGGCGGAAACGACCTCTTTGAGTTGTGAGATCGTTCGTGAGAGTTCTCCTTCGATGGCCCGGATATAATTGACGTTCTGGACAAAATCCGTGGTGGACAACGAGGATTTATCGAAAATCTCGAACCCCACGCCGCCGCCTTCGGGGAGTCCGGCCGCGGCCAGTTCGATGCGGAGTTCGGCGATTTGTGCTTCGGGTACTTTGATAACAGTTCCGCCGTCCTCGATCTTATATGGTATTTTTTGGGTTTTTAATTGTTCCAGGATCAGGCCGGAGTCCCTGGTGGATAAATTGGAATAGAGGACGCCGTAATTCAGTGCGCCGGCGATGTTAACGATCAGGATAACACCGATAACCGTGAGCACGGCGACGGAGATGAGAAAAATTTTCTGTGACGGTGTAAACCGGTCGAGGAAATTTTTTAACGGCCCCGGGACTAAACTTCGTTCTTCTGCCATTGGTTACTTTTCAATCCTATTATTTTAATTTTAAAATATTTGCGCGGCATCAGACGGAAGTCCTCATGATCTGTTGATAGGCTTCCATCAATTTGCCTCTCACCTGCATCATCAGTTTGAAGGAGATATCCGCCTTTTCCAACGATATCAGTGTATTGTGGAGATTGGTCTCTTTCCCGGTTACAAAATCCCGGATCGAGTTATCGGCTTTTACCTCGTTGTCGTTGACCTCTTTTATTGCACTTTGCAAAACGGAGGAGAAACTTTGACCGGGTTTTTCTTCCGGTGCATTTATTTTGGATTTGAGGGAGATATCCTCCAACTGTCTTCGTATATCGTCGATCTTTATTTCAGGCATCCGTTACCTCCTTACCTTTTCCCGATGTCAAAGGTTTTGGCCAGCATCGATCTTATGGAAACAATAACGGCGATGTTTGCCTCGTATGACCGTGCGGCTTCCTGCACGTTCACCATCTCGGAGACCACATCGACATTCGGGTATTTTACATATCCATCCGGTCCCGCATCGGGATGACCGGGTTCGAATTTTTCTAAAAAAGGAGAGGGGTCTTCGACGACTTTCACCACCTCGACTCCCGTGGCGGTGTTACCGGCCGCGGAAGCCAACACTTCATCGAACTTCTGACCCACGGGTTTTGCCTGGAATACCACATCTCTTCTTCGATAAGGGCCGCCTTCCGGGGTTCGTGTCGAATTAATATTGGCGATATTGGAAGAAAGGACTTCCAGCCGCAGACTCTGTGCATTCATCGCCGAACCGTTTATTTCAAATACAGAACCGAGTCCCATTTTAATTATCTCCTATTATCATTTTGCCTGGGTAATGGCATCCTTTATCTGGCCCATTCTCCGGGCCAGCAGGGCCACTCGTCCATTATACTCCATGGTGTTTTTCGTCAGGTTCAATACTTCCTGGTTTATATCCACGTTATTCCCATCCGGTCTGCCGGGTTCCCGGTTTTCCACGATTTGCCCGGTGTCGAGGCCGGGGGGGGTATCGTCGATATGTTTCGGATCTGTTTTTTTTAGATGGATCGCCTCCATTTCTTCCGACAGCATTTTTCCGAATTGCAGGTCCCGGGATTTATAGCCGGGTGTATCGACATTGGCGATATTGGAAGCGATCAGTTCGCCCCTGACAACTCTCTCGTCCAACTGGCGAGAGATCAAATCGACAACCTTATTATAATCGATAATCATTCGACCTCCACTAAAACGAGAAGCAATTTTAGTGCCAGGTTCATCGATTTTCTATTATATGAAGATGAAGGCTATTTATCAATCCTGTTTTCAAAGATTTTTTCCCCGGGAAAACATTTCCGGCATACGGAAAAAATGTCGGTTTTTTGACCACAAACCGGACAGTAAATGTCAACGGTCCTCTAAATTTTAACCTTCGTGGCTAATTTTAAAGTAGCCCCTCATCATTGCTTACTCATTCTCCATATCAAAATGCAGCCGTATTGCAGCTTCAATTTTCGTGATTATCTCCCCGGAGACCATGGATAACTTTTTGAGTAACCGCTTTTTGTCCACTGTCCGAATCTGGTTGACCATTATCTTAGAATCTTTATCCAGACCACCTCCGGCAGAGACAAAAACGTCAAAGGGATACACTTTCTTGATATTACCGGATAACGGAATTACATTAAGAACAGGAGAATATTCATTATTGATGTTATTGGTAATAACGACCGCAGGCCGGGCCTTCTTAACTTCATGACCAATAGTCGGATCAAAATTAACCAGGTATACCTCACCACGCTCAGGAAATCCCATCGCCACTTACCCCCTCGAAAAACAGGTTCTCCTGTTCTGCTTCCTCCGCCGATTCACGGTACGCATCGATGAGCTTTTGCTTCTTAATCCGCTGCAACTCATTTCTCAGTGCCTGCTCGATGAATTGACTTCTTCCCCGTTCCCCCACATAGTCCGACACCTCCACCAAAAGCTGCGGCGAAACGATAATGGATATTTTTTTCTTCCTCATTATGTCCCCCTATTTGTCCTACCTAATAGTATGATATACTTTTCCGCCTTATTTGTCAACCTGGAAAAATAGTTTGGGAAGACTGAGGAAAGAATCGTTAATCTGTCGTGGTAGGAATGCCGGTTACCCGGCACCCGCCATTCCCCGCACAGATTCGGACGTGAGGAACTACCTCATACGGCTCCTACCTCGAGTCCCTGGCGCCAAAATCTTTGCCCTGGAAATTTTACCCTTCTTTGGGTACTTTCCCGGAATGTTTCAATGGAAAAGGAATGGCTGGGTTTCCGGGGAAACAAAAAAAAACGGTATCCAAAATATTGACACTAACCGTATATATTTATATAAAACCCGGTTAGGAGATCGACATGGGATTTAGACACCCTTTTGTACTAACGCTTATCCTGGGCGGATTGCTGATATCCGCGGGGTGCAAGCTGTTTACGAAATATGATATCCAGGGGACCTGGGAAATCGTAAAATCCATGGACGGGGTACAAACAACCTATACCGCCACTTTTGCCGAATATGCGAATTATAAGGATTCCGGCTGGGTCCAGGTCGATTCGGTGACCTACGGCACCTACCGGGTGGAATACGATGACGAGATCAGCTTTGTGCTTTATTATTTTTTACCGGGATCCACGGTTACCAGCCACAAGGCTACCTTCCGGGGGGGGTTCGATTCCAAAAACACCATGAGCGGTACGGTGGAAGAAATCAATGTCGATGAAGGATACGAAGCCACCGGCACCTGGCACGCGGTCAGGTATTCCGAGCCGTTATGATGGCCCCTCCCTCTCCACCATGAAAATAAATTTTGCCACGGATTTACACGGATTGACACGGATAAAAATATAAAAAAATCCGTGTACATCCGTGTAAATCCGTGGCTAAAAGTCTTTTATACGGTTATTCCTCCATTTCAACCAATGGTCGGAAAACAATGCCGGTACTCACGGCGTTGGTCTCGAAACGCGGGGGCGTGATCACGGCATAATAATACCCCTCCTCCAATTCCCCAAACCACGCCAACTCCACCAACGCACGCTTCTCCCCGTCCTCCGCCTCAACCCCGGTAAGCGGAAGACCGAAAAAATTCCGGTGCGCCGACAGTTTCCCCCCGTCCGATTCGGGGTCGATGGACGGTAAATCCAATATCAAACAATCGATGCGATTGGGAGAACGGTAATCATGAATAACTTTGGCCGTCTCCGGCGCCAACGAAAGAAAATCCTTACCGGAAAAATCATAATCCCGGGGCAATAACGACGCACGGGTCTTCAACGCCAACATGGAAACGGGAAGGATGATCCTTTCGAGTTTCTCCCGTACCGCGTCCCGGGGAATCGATTCCCCCTTTTGCGTCCCCGGGTGACTTAAATCCATTAGATAAACAATTCCGCTGAGATTCTCCAACGGGATGTCTTTCACCGTGGGCGGACCGGCGTCCGGGCTCAGGATATGGGCCGAAGTCTCCAGGTGCGTGATGCCGTGGGGGACATATTGCAGGGTATCCACGTTACAGGACCCGCCGCGCCTGACATCGCCGATAAACTGCCCCTCGAATTCAACGGTTTTAGCGGTAATGGGAGAGAGGTGAAACGCGTTGGGGGAACGGGTCTCTCCTTTAAAATAAATCTCCCTGCCGACCGATTTCGGTTCCCCCGGAAGGAACCACCGTACCTTACCGTCTTTGGCGGTAAGGGCCAATTGGAGTTGGATACCTTTGCCCGTCATTTCCCGGTTTACCTCCCGTTTGATTTGTTTCATTTTCTTCTGCATGGAAACGGTGTAAAAGAATGCGATGATCAAAATGATCGGAACGACCAGCAGCGCGCGTTTCAGCTTATTGCTTTTCATTTGTATCACCGTTCTATTCTGTCATAATTTCATAATATATATTAACGAAATGGACGATAAAAATCAATTTTTTTATTTTTTTTGCGTGCACCTTCGCGTACCTTCGCGTATCTTCGCGTATCTTCGCGGCTGAAAATAATAGACAGTGGAAGTAGAGCGCGGCAGTGCATTGAACTTTACCGCATATTTTTATAAAATAGAGTTTCAACCGTATGAACGTATGAACGTGAGGAGGTAAGAAATATGAGCGATCATCGACAACCGGTGCCGGATGCCCTTCGCCCGGACCGTATCAACGAAATCGTCGTGGGATTTCAAACGAGCAGGATTCTCCTGACCGCTTACGAACTGGGCCTGTTTACCGCCCTGGGAGGGGAACGCAAAACGTCGGCGGAGACGGCGGATTTACTGGGAACGGACCCACGGGCCACGGACCGCCTGATGAATGCCCTGTGCGCCCTTCAACTACTGGACAAGAATGAAGACAAATTCTCGAATTCGCCGCTGACCAAAACGTTTCTTGTAAAAGGCGGCCCGTCCTATATGGCGGGTCTTCAGCACAGGGTACACCTGTGGGATACATGGAGTACGCTGACGCAAGCGGTCAGGAAAGGCGAGTCCGTCATTGACAAAGAGATCAATGACCGGGGCGAAAAATGGCTGAGCGCATTTATCGATGCCATGCACGACCGCGCGAAAACAACCGCGCCGGCGGTGGTTTCCCAATTGGACTTATCCGGCGTCACGCGGGTACTGGATGTGGGCGGCGGTTCCGGCGCGTATGCCATGGCCTTCGTTGCGGCAAAAGAAGGGGTGAGTGCCGATGTCTTCGACCTGCCCAACGTGGTGTCTCTTACCCGGACGTATATAGAAAAAGCAGGGCTTTCGGACAGGGTAAAAACCGTTGTCGGCGATTACCATGTGGATGCGCCGGGAAAGGGTTACGACCTTGTTTTTCTTTCCGCCATCGTTCATAGTAATTCGCCTTCCGAGAACATCGAACTTGTGAAAAAATGCGCGGCGGCGTTGAATCCCGGTGGCCGGGTGGTTGTACAGGATTTTATTATGGATGAGGGGCGGACCACCCCGGCTCACGGTGCGTTTTTTGCCCTTAACATGCTTGTGGGCACAACGTCCGGCGATACGTTTACCGAATCGGAAGTGAGCGATTGGATGAAAAAGGCCGGTCTGTCGGGAATAAAACGAATCGATACGCCTTTCGGCACAACCCTGATCATTGGTAGAAAACCTTGAGGGTGGAAAGAGGGATTTGCGGGACTTCGATTAACTCGATCCCACTCTCTTTTTCGGCAAAAAGAGGACATTTTTCCCCTGTTATCCTGGTAAATAAAATGCTACCATATCTATATGAAATTTCGAACCGTGAGTCCAATGAATAATGCAAGCAGGAGAAACAGCAAGTGAAAAAAAAGAATGGAAATATTGCCGGCGGCCTTTTACTCCTATTCCTCTCCCTCACCCTTTGGGGACAGGAAAAGGATACCCTCGATACCTTACTGGAAGAAGGCGCGTTCGACCGGGCCGAAACCTTTTGTGAAAACCAATCCAAAGATAAGCGGGGGCCGTGTTTCATAACCGTGGGCGACGCCTGTTTGAAACAAAACGCCTTTGAACAGGCCGG
>Ga0210082_1000085_pt1 | contig 19462 bp, 10 predicted proteins | sample White_ThreeSqA_D_2_FD_185592 | JGI IMG/M metagenome (GOLD analysis project Ga0210082, IMG submission 185592) | Wetland microbial communities from the San Francisco Bay, California, USA, that impact long-term carbon sequestration -... | ecosystem: Environmental > Aquatic > Marine > Wetlands ... | reverse complement strand
CCACTTCTTTTAAGATATTCTTACCGATACCGGGCTTCAGGCTGTCTTTCATTACCAAATCCACTTCCATCGGCATTAGTGTGGAAAGGTACTCCTTTAAATCCAGGAAATCGAAAATATCGATGGAATCATCCGAATAATTGACCAGGACGTCCAGGTCGCTTTCCGAAGTCTGATCCCCACGGACATAGGAACCGAAAACGCCAATCTCTTTGATCTTGTATTTCTTTCCCAGGTGTTCTTTTTGCTTCCTTATGGCAGATAATATGTCATTCAAGTCATTGTAAATCATGGTTCCCTCTTTTCCTATTATGGTACAAATCTGTGCTATTGTCAACAGCGTCAACGTTTTTTTCGGTCCAATTCCCCGCGCCGGAGGTATGTATTAATTTCTAAACCAATTTTTTGTTCGTAATGCCATTCTTACGAGCATCAACATTACGGGGACTTCGATCAATACGCCTACGACGGTGGCCAACGCGGCTCCCGACGATAAACCGAAGATCAACGTCGCGGTGGCAATGGCTACCTCGAAATGGTTACTGGCTCCAATCAACGCCGAAGGCGCCGCATCTTCATACTTCAACTTCAACACCCGCGCCAATCCGTAGGTCATCCAAAAGATCAAATTCGTCTGGATAAACAACGGGATCGCTATCCACAAAATGGTCAACGGTTGCGTTAGAATAATATCTCCCTTAAATGAAAACAACAACACCAACGTAAACAACAATGCAATGATCGATACCGGCGTCAACAAATGTAAAAATTTCTCCTTAAACCACTGTTTACCTTTTACTTTAATGATCAACTTCCGTGAGAAATAACCCGCGATAAGCGGCAGCGCCACATAAATACTGATGGATAACAGCAGCGCCTCCCAGGGAATCGGCAAACGACCCACCCCCAAAAGAAAACCACCCAATGGACCATACAACAACAACATGGTCAGGGAATTGATCGCCACCATTACCAGCGTCAACCCGTCGTTTCCCTTCGCCAAATACCCCCATACCAACACCATGGCGGTACATGGGGCAATTCCCAGGAGAATGCATCCCGCGAGGTAACTCCGCCAGAGCGGGACTTGAAGCATCTTTATACCGTTATCCAGTACGACTTTGCCGGCACCGTGAATAGTCCCCACATCCCAGTTCGCACCGGGCGGAAGCTTCACCAGGTCCGTGGCATCGGTGCCGATAAAGGCCCGGAAAAGAATGCCCAGGAAAAAGAATGCGATGAGGTACATGGTAAAAGGTTTCACCAGCCAATTGGCGAATAATGTCAGGCCCACGGGTTTGGGTGTTTTCCCGGACTTCACGACTTCGGCAAAATCAATTTTTACCATGATGGGGTACATCATGAAGAAGAGGCAGATGGCAATGGGAATGGAAACCACGGGGGATTCGTTCACGTATATTGCCAGTCCGTCCAGGAATTTGGCTGCTTGCGGTGTGATTTTCCCGATAAGGATTCCCGCACCGATACACAATAGTACCCATACCGTCAGGTACCTCTCAAATACACTGAGCCCTCGCTCTGTTTTTGTCTCATTCATTTTTATCTCCTAAATAGTTAACAGATAAATCCCGCCAAGGATGATTAGAATGCCGCATATTTTTTTTATGATCATTGTTCCTTTTGATTTTTGGTTCCAATTCAAATACTTCTGGAGCATCTCCGTAAACGTCCCGGCCAATACGATCACCAGACAATGCCCCAGGCCGTAAACCGCCAACAATAAAATACTGAAAAAAAGGTTCGACGTCGATGAAAACAACGTCACCGCCAACACCGGCGCCATAAACGCAAATGTACAGGGCCCCAACGCGATACCGAACACAAGCCCCAACACAAACGCCGGGAGAATCCCTTTTCGTTTGAATTTCACCTGCGTTATCCCGGGCAATTGCAAGGGAATAATATCCAGTAAATAAATGCCCACCAGGAAAAACACAGCCGCCACGATATAATTCCCCCATTTCCCGATATCTCCCATCATCCGGCCCATCAACGCCGTTATAAGACCGATCAGGGCGATGGTGATCAAAATCCCCAGGGCAAATGCCAGGGAAGTAAAGAACGCCCGTTTCACCGATTTGGTTTCCTTGTCCTGTTGACTGATAAACCCCACGATCAGGGGAATACTGGTTAAATGACAGGGACTGAGTAAAATACTCAACAACCCCCACAGGAACGCCCCGGCAAGGGCGGTGGCAGGGGTGGATTCAACCAAATGAGAAAGCCAGGTAAAGATCGATTCCAACACTATTCCACACCTTTTTGTTTCAACACGTTCACCAGCTCTTCCTTTGGGAAGAAACCCTGGTGCCGGAAATACTCGTTGCCGTCTTTATCCAGGAAAACCTGGGTCGGTATCAACTTGATTTTGTATTTTGCGGCAAAGGGTTTTCCTTCCGGTGTCCAGACATCGTGGAAAACCACTTTTACCTGGTCGCCGTACTCTTTTTCGATCTCTTTCATAATAGGTATCATTTTCTTGCAGGGAATACAGCGAACCGAACCCAATTCGATAAACGTGACTTTTATATTTTCTTCCTTAGAGTCGGCTTTTTTCTCCGTCTCCTCACCAAAACAAACCATCCCCACCAAAAACAAAACAACCGATAAAACAAGTCTTATTTTCATCCTGTTTTCTCCTTTTTTCTTCGTGACCTTCGTGTCCTTCGTGGTTATTATAAACTTTTACTTAAGATAGATTTCATTTCATCCGGCGACGGTACTTTCCCCGTTACTTTCACCAGTCCGTCCACCACCAGTCCCGGTGTGGTCATTACCCCGAAATCCATGATCTTGTCGATTTCGGTCACCTTTTCCAATAAGAAATCGAGGTTTAATTCCTCGGCGGCCTTCCGTGCCGTTTCCTCCATCTTTTTGCACTTGGGACATCCCGTCCCTAAAACTTGAATCAACATGTTAACCTCCTAAAATAGAAATCCATAGATCATTCCGCTGATGGTTGCCATGACTACCACCAGTAAGACATACACCACTGTTTTTTTCGTACCCACCACCCCCCGGATGACCAGCATATTGGGGAGGCTCAGCGCGGGACCGGCCAACAACAGGGCCAGTGCCGGTCCTTTTCCCATGCCCGCGCCGATCAATCCTTCCAGTATGGGGACTTCCGTAAGGGTGGCAAAATACATGAACGCCCCGACGATGGAAGCAAAGAAATTGGCGAATAACGAGTTTCCGCCCACCAGTTCCGCGATAAAACGCGAGGGAATCAATCCTTCCTGGCCCGGCCGCCCCAGGAGGATTCCCGCGGCCAGGACGCCGAGGAAAAGAAGGGGCAGGATTTGTTTACCGAAACCCCAGGACGATGTGGTCCACTCTTTCAGTTCATCCCGCTTAAACCACCGGATGATCATGACGGCAAGGGCGATCAGGAGCAGGCCGGAGATAACCCATTTATATTTAAAGATCAGCGGCCATAGTCCCGCGTCGCCTGCCTGCGGTTTACCCCAGTTGGCAAATACCAGGATACCGACCATAGAAACAAAATAAAGAATATTTTTCCAGGGGGGGCGTTCTTCCCGGGTTTCGCCGAATTGAAAGCCTTTTCCTTGTTGCCGTTCTTTTTCTTCTTTTATATATATAAAGTGCATGGTCAGGCCGATGACGACACTGAAGACAACGGCGCCCACTGTTCGTGCCAGTCCCAGTTCCCATCCCAGGATGCGGGCGGTCATGATGATTGCCAGTACATTGATGGCGGGACCGCTGTATAAAAAAGCGATGGCGGGTCCCAGACCGGCGCCCCGTTTATAGATGCCTGAGAAGAGGGGGAGTATGGTACAGGAACATACGGCAAGGATGGTGCCGGAGACCGAAGCCACGCCGTAGGAGAGGAATTTGTTCGAGTCAGGCCCGAAGTACCTGATTACCGATGCCTGGCTCATAAACACGGATATGGCGCCGGCAATGAAAAACGCGGGGACCAGGCATAATAATACATGTTCCCGTGCATACCACTGTACCAATGCCAGGGATTCGAACAGGGGGCCTTTTAAAGGAAGGATGTTTAACGGGAAAAAATAAAACAAGAGAAACACGGCGACCAGGAGAAAGAGTTTTTTCCATTCATTCATGATCCGGCTCCGTAACAAATTCTATATATCGCCATATACCGATATATAGAATGAAAAATTTTTTTATTTTTTACATATGACATTTCGGTCTGCCTTTTGGGCCGTCTCCTTATCGTTTTGCATTTGTTGGTCGGTGGATAATGTTTCCAGGACGGTATCGAGGATTGTTCTCACCGTCTGGTCGGTGTCATCGAGGTAATATTCGACCCAGAGGCCGTCTTTTTTATCGGCCACCAGTTCGGCTTCTTTGAGGACGCGGAGGTGGCCGGAGACGGTGGATTGGGAGAGGTTGTTCAGGATAGCGGTCATTTCGCAGACGCAGAGGGGCTTTTGAGAGAGCATATTGACGATTCGCAAACGGTTTGCATCGCCCAGGGCTTTAAAGATTTTAACCAGTTTTTTCTTCATATCGGTAACCACCGATATAGTATCAAAGAATCAGGAAAATGTCAACCTGCATACTGTCGGACCCGCTTTACACGGATCGGGGGATTTCCTGCACGCAGACAGCATCGATTTGAGAATTGAAGCACAATTACAAAAATTGTTGCGCACCAAAGTTTAACGAAAAACTATTTACAGTAAGCGTTAGAATGTTGATTATAACAATGATCTGGCCAATATTCACGTTTTTCAGAAAATATTAGTAGTTTGGTTTCAAAAAAAATTATTATTTAAAATAGTCAAATAAAATAAGATTTCAAAGCATTTCGATATGAATGCAACAATTTTGGGTATTTCAAAAACCTGGATGATGTGTTATAAATTACTTTCAGAAGCCGAGCGAACAATGAAAACTTTGTTTTACGAAAGCTGTCGTGGTTTGCATAGGGCAAAGAAGATTTTTTTCATATTTTTTGTTTATTCAACTAACCTTTAAAGAATGGCGCATATATATTCAAAGGCGGAAGCATATATAATTATATGATAAATGAAAACCAGCGGATATGTCAGTTAAGTAAAAAATCCACCGTTGATTGATCTTGTACTTACCCGTGACTGAAAGGAAAAATGGAGAGTTTGGATAAGAAAAGTATTGAAGACATTTTGGCATTAACTCCCATCCAGGAAGGAATGCTCTTTCACTACCTTAAAACCCCCGGCAGTGACCACTATTTTGAACAATTAAGCCTGGAAATATCCGGTGACATCGATGTGGGAACTTTCGAAAAAGCATGGGATACCGTTATTGAAAGCAATGAAATGTTACGAACCGTATTCCGTTGGGAGGGAGTAGAAAATCCAATCCAGATCATTTTAAAAGAGCACAAACTTCAGCCGAAATATTACGATTTTTCAGAGATAAAAAGCAGCCAAAAGAAACGGCGGCTGGAAAAGATAAAGCGTGAAGACAGGGAAGAAAAATTCGATTTACGGCAGGTCCCTTTTCGGTTGATTCTATGTAAGCTCGAGGCCGATAGATATGAGATGATTATCGCCAATCACCATATCATATATGACGGCTGGAGTAACGGCGTTATTTTAAAAGAGTTTTTCAAGACCTATGACGAGTTGGGTGAAGAGAACGGGAACCCGGTGGTACCGTCAGGCAAGGTTAAATTCAAAGAATTCGTTAAATGGATCCGGGGGCGGGAGATCGGCGAGCAACACAAATTCTGGCAAGAGTATTTAAAGGGCTTCGATACCCCCACGGACCTCCCGGGGACAAGAAAAAACAGGTCGTACGATACAACCGTTAATGACTCAGGGCGCTTTAGCACCGGGTTTTCCAGGGATGAATTTCAAAAGACGGCTAAATTTGTAAAAGAAAATAACCTGACCACCGCCTCGTTGATATACGGTATATGGGCGTTATTATTACAGCGATACAACAATTGTGACGATGTGGTTTTCGGTACTACCGTATCGGGACGTCCGGCGGAGCTGAAGGGAATCGAAGATATGGTCGGGCTCTTTATCAACACCGTGCCGCTGCGTGTACAATTCCTCGTCGATGAAAGCGCCGTGAACGCACTGCACCGCATCGAAAAAATGGTGTCGGCCAGGGAAGCATATGAATATACACCATTGTCGAGCATCAAAGAGTGCGGCGAAACGGACAAAGAACGTGAACTTTTCGATTCCATCGTGGTGCTGGAAAATTATCCCATCGACGGCTGGTTGAAAAAACAAAAAGGTACGATAGTTCCCCGGTCGTATTCCATGTTCGAGAGGACTCATTACGCATTAACACTTCAAGTAACGCTGTTTGACGGTATTGAAATAAGTTTTGATTACGATACCGCCTTATTGAACGAAGCAGCCGTCATAAAATTGGCCCATCGTTTTAAAAACGTAACCCGGGCCGTAATGACGTATCCCGGGAGAATGGTAGGCGAGATAGATATCTTATCCGAAGAGGAAAAAAACCGAATTATATTTGAATTTAACGATACAAAAAAAGGATATCCCGGGGACAAGACAATCCATGAACTATTTGAAGACCGGGTGGAGAAGGCCGGCGAAGCCGTTTCCGTAGTGTATCGCGATAACCACCTCAGTTACAGGGAATTAAATAAAATGGCCGACCGGCTGGCATCCCGGTTAAGGCAAAAAGGAGTATCCGGGGAGACACCGGTCGGGCTAATGGCCCATCACTCTTTAGAGATGATCGTCGGGATATTGGGAATATTGAAAGCCGGGGCCGCCTATTTACCCATCGACCCTGATTACCCGAAAGAGCGCATTGATTATGTTTTGAAAGACAGCGCCGCCGGTTTTTTAGTGAATGGTTTGAAGGGGGAGTGTGAAATTGTCCGGTTAAATCACATTCCCCAAAATGCCCCTACTCAACCGAACCATCTCGCTTATATCATTTACACCTCCGGTTCCACCGGGAGACCCAAAGGAGTGATGGTGGAGCACCGGAATGTAATCCGCCTGGTCAAAAATACCAATTACATTCATTTCGAAGCCCATGACCGGATACTGCAAACCGGGGCGGTGGAATTCGACGCTTCCACCTTTGAGATATGGGGGGCATTATTAAATGGTCTTTCCCTCTATCTTACATCCAAAGAAAACATCCTTAATCCCTTGAAATTGAAAAAAATCATTGCAGGTGATCGAATTACCATCATGTGGCTTTCATCTCCGCTGTTTAACCAGTTGGTACAAAGCGATGTGAGTCTATTTGGGGGGCTTCGGAATTTACTGGTGGGAGGCGATGTATTATCCCCGGCCCACATCGATAAAATCAGGAGACAGTTCCCTCGATTAAACATCATTAACGGTTACGGCCCCACCGAAAACACCACCTTTTCCACTACCTTTTTAATTTCCGGGGAGTATAAGGAGAGTGTTCCCATTGGCAAACCCATTGCCAACTCCGGGGCGTATATCGTCGATAAGCGAGGTAAACTTCAGCCCATCGGGATACCCGGTGAGCTTTGGGTTGAAGGTGACGGCGTATCCAGGGGTTATTTGAACAATCCTGAACTGACCGCGGAAAAGTTCAGCCGCGGCGCGGCACCCTCTTTAATTACCCCTTACCCCTTACCCCTTACCTCTTTTTACCGTACAGGAGACCTTGCCCGTTGGCTCCCGGATGGAAACATCGAATTCCTCGGCCGGATGGATGAACAGGTCAAGCTCAGGGGATTTCGCATCGAGCTGGGTGAGATAGAGAATCGATTGGTAAAATACGAGTATATAAAAGAAGCCGTGGTGATAGCAAAGAGAGATAAAGCCGATGATAAGAGCCTGGCCGCTTATTTTGTCTCAGACAGGGACATTCCGGGGGGGGAATTGAGAGAATATTTATCCGGGGATCTGCCGGATTATATGGTCCCGTCGTCCTTTGTGCGGTTGGGAAAAATACCGCTGACGCCCAACGGGAAAATCGACCGTAAAGTGCTTCCTGATCCTGTATTTACAACCGCCGGGGAATACGTCTCGCCCACCGATGCCCTGGAGAAGAAACTGGTGGAAATGTATTCCCACGTATTGGGCGTTAAGGCACTGCCCGGCACAGTGGGAATCGACGATAATTTTTTTCACCGGGGCGGTCATTCGTTAAAGGCAATGCGGTTGACAGCCGTGCTGAACAAAGAATTCCATGTCAATGTGCCGTTAGCCGATGTATTTAAACACCCCACCGTAAGACAGTTATCCCATTATATCCGGGAGTGCAAAAAGGGAATTTACGCTTCCGTCGAACCCGTGGAGAAAAAGCAGTACTATTCCCCGTCGTCTGCCCAGGAGCGGTTATACGTTTTGCAGCAGATGGAACCGGGGAGTACCGTCTACAATATAACCGACGCAATGACCCTGGAAGGCGCACTCGACAAAGAAAAACTCGAAGAAACCTTCAAAAAATTAATTCAAAGACATGAGAGTTTACGAACATCCTTTCACGTGGTGGGGGAAGGACCCGTGCAGCGGATCCACGAGCACGTGAAATTTGAAATTGAATATTATCCTCATATCTCTCAATTCATTCGGCCTTTTGACCTGGGGCGGGCCCCGCTGTTTCGGATAGGGTTGATCCGTGTAAAAGATGAAAACCATATCCTTTTGGTGGACATGCACCACATAATCGCCGACGGGAGTTCCGTACCCCTTTTGATGAAGGATTTCACCGATTTGTACAACGGGAAAGTCCTGCCGGAACTGGAGATACAGTACAAAGACTTTTCCCAGTGGCGGAATCGCATCCGGCAGGCGGAAACCGTAAAACAACAGGAACTTTTCTGGTTAAACGAATTCCGGGGTGAAATTCCCGTATTAGAACTCCCCACCGATTTCTCAAGGCCGCCGAACCGGGATTTCGAGGGGACCGCTGTGCGTTTCGATCTCACGCCCGGGCTAACCGGCCGTTTGGAGGCATTGGCCTTAGAGACCGGGACTACCATGTATATGGTGCTGTTGGCATCGTACAGTGTTTTATTAAGTAAGCTGACCGGCGGGGAAGATATCGTTATCGGTTCCCCCACAGCCGGCCGCAGGCATGCCGACCTTGAAAAGATTATCGGTATGTTTGTCAATACATTGGCCTTAAGGACTCACCCATCGGGTGAGAAGACATTCCGCCGTTTCCTCGCGGAAATAAAGGGAAAAACCTTAATTGCTTTCGAGAACCAGGACTACCAGTATGACGACCTGGTTGAACGGGTGGTTGTCAACCGTGACGTCAGCCGCAATCCCCTGTTCGATACCATGTTTGTCCTGCAAAATGTGGAATCAGTGGAAATAGCAATCCCGGGGTTGAAACTGTCGGCCTATAACTACCAATTAGAGACCACGAAATTTGATTTGACATTAATCGGCGTGCAAGCGGAAGATAAACTGCTGTTCACACTTGAATACAGCACCAAATTATTTAAACGGGCCACCGTGGAACGGTTCATCGAGTATTATAAGACACTAATATCCGTCATTCTCAGTGCCGGTAAAATTGATATCGGAATATCGGCACTCGGGATAATACCCGATGAAGAAAAGAGACGGATATTATTCGATTTTAACGATACCGAAAGGGCGTTCCCCAAAGATAAAACAATTCACCGCCTTTTTGAAGAGCAGGTGGAAAAGACGCCGGACCGTATTGCCGCCGTCGAATCGCTGCGGTCGCTGCAGTTATCATACAGGGGATTGAATGAGAAGTCCGACCGGTTGGCCAATGGTTTAATCCAAAAAGGCGTCGGTCCCAATACCATTGTCGGTATAATGGTGGAGCGTTCCATAGACATGCTCATCGGCATCCTGGGGATACTGAAAGCAGGTGGGGCTTACTTGCCCATCGATATTTCCATTCCGCCGGAACGTACCCGGTACATCCTGGCGGACAGCGGGTTGAAATTCCTCCTCACCCGGAAAGACTTTGAAAAAAAGCAGGATTCATATACTAATTCGTATAGCAATAAAAACCCGGGGAATACCGCCGGCCCCGGGGACCTACTATATGTAATCTACACTTCGGGTTACACCGGTAATCCCAGGGGGGTCTTGATCCGCCACCGGGGATTTGTCAATATGGTTTACTGCCATAAACAAATATTCGAGCTCGAACCCAGGCCGAAGAGGAGCCAGGTTGCCAATCCTGCTTTCGATGCCATGGCCTTTGAAACGTGGCCTTGCCTGTTAAGCGGTGCCGCCCTGTATATAGTCGATAATGAAACTCGTATGGACCCGGCAAAGATGAAAGTCTGGCTTATCAGGCATGAGGTCGCCCTTTCCTTTCAGCCGACATATATGGCCGAACAGTTGTTACGGGAGTCGTGGCCGGGGAGTGGAGTGGCCCTCAGGGTATTACAAGCCGCCGGAGACAGGCTCACGCAGTTTCCCCGGCATCCTTATCCTTTTAGGCTGTATAATCTTTACGGCCCCACTGAGAGTACGGTATGGTCCACATGGGAGGAAGTAAAGGTAAATACCGGTACAGCGGATCCCGCAGCAGGGATGTATCCCGTAATCGGCAAACCCGTCAATAACCTTCGACTCTATATAACGGGGCCGGATTTAGATATCAAGCCCCTGGGGGTGACCGGGGAGTTATGCATCTCCGGGGAAGGTACTGCCGCAGGCTATCTAAACCAACCGGCGATAACCGCGGAAAAATTTAGCCGCGGCGCGGCACCCTCTTTAATTACCACTTACCCCTCCTTAACGTCAACCGGGACACCCGGCCCCTGTTCCTCTTTTTACCGCACCGGTGACCTGGCCCGTTGGCTGCCGGACGGCAATATCGAGTTTAAAGGCCGTATCGATCACCAGGTGAAAATAAGGGGGTTCCGGATAGAACTGCAAGAGATCGAAAGCCAACTGCTAGACCATGATGGAATCAATGAAGCCGTTGTGACTGCGAAGACGGGAGAGCGCGGCGATAATTATTTATGTGCCTATATGGTTTCGGATAAGAATCCGTCGGTACCGGTACTTCGTGAGTATTTGTCCCGGTGGCTGCCGGATTATATGATCCCCTCGTTTTTTGTTTTCCTTGATCATATCCCGTTAACGCCCGTCGGCAAAGTGGACCGTAAGCGGCTTCCCGAACCGGAGTTAACCGGGACCGATACCTTTGTCGCCCCCCGGGATCGCGTGGAAGAGAAACTGGCGGAAATATGGGCCCGTGTTTTAGGTGAAAACGTACCGGCTTCGGTCATAGGAATCGACGATAATTTTTTCCAATTGGGCGGCCACTCCTTAAAAGCCACATTATTGGCGGGAAAGATTCAAAAAGAATTGAAAATTGGAATCCCCCTTACAAAAATATTTAGGGATCCCACCATCCGGGGATTATCCGGATACATCAAAAAAGAGGCGAAGGAAACGTATGACTCCATAAAAGAAGCCCAGGGCGTCGAGTATTATCAATTATCTTCAGCCCAGGAGAGATTGTACGTCCTGGACCAGGTGGTGAGTAATATTCATACCGCGTATAATATCCCCTATGCATTGTCCATAGAAGGTGAATTGGATAAACAACGATTTGAAGATGTATTTCGTGCGTTAATAAAAAGACATGAAAATTTTCGGACCTCGTTTCACATGGTGGATGGGGAACCCAGGCAGAGAATCCATGATGATGTAGATTTTCAAATCGAATATTACCCCACTCACTCACCTCATTTAATCCAGGATATAATCGATAATTTTATCCGTCCCTTCGATTTATCCGGGGCGCCGTTACTGAGAATCGGCTTGATAATCCTGGAGAAAGACAAACAGGTGCTGGTCCTGGACATACATCATATCATAGCGGACGCTGTTTCGATGCGCATTATGATCCAGGAATTTGTCGAATTATACGAGGGAAAAGAGCTGCCGCGGGTGTCGTTACAATACAAAGATTTCGTAGAGTGGCAGCGTGATGCCTTCAAGACCCGGAAAATGAAAGAACAGGAGGCTTATTGGACCGAACGGTTCCATGGCGAATTGCCTGTTCTAAATTTACCCACGGATTATCCGAGACCCGCTGCCCCGGATTTTGAAGGGGCTCAAGTCTTCTTTAGTATCGACCGGGAATTGACCGGGAAGATAAAAAAAATCCTTTCCGGGACCACCACCACCCTGTATATCCTGCTGCTGTCCGTGTATAATATATTATTATCCAAATATTCGGGACAGGAAGATATCGTCGTGGGCATCATAAGCTCAGGCAGGACCCACCCGGATACCGAAAATATACTGGGTGTTTTCATCAACACCCTGGCCATCCGGAGTTTCCCTGTGGGGGTAAAAACCTTTGGGGAGTTCTTGCAGGAAGTAAAACAGGATGCCCTCGACGCATATGAAAACCAGGATTATCCCTTCGAGAAGTTAGTCGATAAATTGAACATATCCGGGACTTTCAACCGGAATCCACTGGTTGACGTATTATTGGTTTCCGAAAACGTCGATGCCCCGGAATTGAGCATTGAAGGGGTAACGTTTTCACACTATGATTTTGTGCATCGCATTTCCCATGTGGACATGATTCTTTACCTTCTTGAAGAGAAAGAAGAAATAAAAATGATGTTGGAATACTCCACCGCACTGTTTAAACCATCCACCGCCGAAAGTTTTACCCGGCGTTATATCGAAGTGTTGAAGCAGGTGGTGGAAAATAGAGAGATGACGATTGAAAACATCGGGATTTCCACCGAATTGATCGATGCAAAATCCGGTTCCGGCTACGATGCCTACGTGGGATTCGATTTTTAAGAAAATAAGGAAGACAGGGAATGAATGATATAAACCGATTAAGCGAGCTTTCCATTGCGGCCAAACAAAAAACAAAAGAGAGGGACTACTGGTTGGACCAACTGTCCGGGGATTTGATCAAGAGCGTGTTTCCGTACGACTTTAATGGAAACGCGGGCAAAGGATCCGTGGTGGAAACAATTAAATTCAAACTACCCGGGGATACCTGCAAACGGGCGAAAAAATTGAGTAACGATTCCGATCTCCGGCTGCACATCTTGTTTGCGGCTTCCATAACCGTATTACTCGAAAAATATACCGGGAATACCGATATCATCGTAGGTGTGCCGATTTACAAACAGGAAAGCCGGGGCCATTTGATCAACACCGCTCTTGCCGTACGGAACCGGCTTGAAGATATTAAAACATTTAAGCAGTTGATCCTGCAAATGAGTAAAGCCGTTTTCGAAGCCGCCGAATACCAGAACTACCCCATTCAAGTATTGGTGGAGCAGTTAAACATGACATCCCCCGACAGTAATTACGCGGATTTCCCCTTGTTCGATACCGCCGTTTTAATTGAAAATATTCATGACAGGCGGGATATCGCGCATATCCCTGTGAATATGATATTTTCTTTTTCGAGGACCGGGGAAGAAATCGAAGGGAAAGTGGAATACAATTCCCTGCGTTACCAAAAACACAGTGCCGGGCGGATCATCGAACATTTAAAGCGTTTGATGGAAATTGCTTTTTTTAACGTCGATATTCCATTAACCGACATCCAAATACTCACCGAAGAAGAGAAGAACCGCCTGCTGATCGAATTTAACGATACAAAGGCCCAATTCCCCGCCGGTAAGACCGTGGTCGAGTTATTTGAAGAACAGGTCGATAAATACCCTGAAAGGATCGCCGTGACCGGGGCGGACCGAATCTCCTTGAAATACCGCCAATTAAATGAAAAAGCCAACCGGCTGGCCCGTGTATCCAGGAAAAAAGGAATCGTCGAAGAGAGTATCGTCGCCGTGGTCGCGGAGCGGTCGCTCCCGGGGGTAGTCGCAATGATGGCCGTATTGAAAGCCGGGGCCGCCTATTTACCCATCTCTTCCTTCGATCCCCCCGGCAGAAAAAAATTCTTACTGGAAGACACCGGTGCAGACCTATTATTGATACAAAAGGGCCTGTTCGAGAAAGATAACGATACCTTCGGCCGATTCCCTTCCCACAGGATTGTTTTTATCGATGACGACTCCATCTATAAAGGAGAAGAACCCGGTACCAACCTTGAACTCGCCGTTAAACCGGACCGGGCCGCTTATGTTGTATTTCCCGGTAATATCCGCCGGCCTGATGGCGCCATGATCGAACATTCGTCGCTTCTCAATTTCATTTACTCCGTTTACCGTTCTTATGACCACAATTTCGGCCCCAAAGACCGGTGTCTTAGTTTAATGGATATATCCATCGATGTGAATATCTGCGAAATATTTTTACCCCTCCTGGTTGGAGCGGCCGCCGTATTAATGCCGGCGGCTCAATTGGCCGACCCCGGGTCCCTCGCAAAAACCATTGTCAACAAGTTCATCACCTTCGCATTTATTCCCCCGGCGCTGTTGAAGGATGTATTGGAATCGCTAAAAGATTACCGTTCCCGGGTTGTACTCGATAAAGTGATGACAGGTGGAGAAAGCGTTGACCAACGTGTTTTAGAGGAGTACCTGGAATTCGATGATAAACTGCGGCTCGTCGTCGCATACGGACCCGTGGGGACCGCAATCGCCGCCGCCTTTTATCCCGTTCCCCCCGGGCCAATCCCGGGGCTAAATTCCCCCATAGGAAAACCCGCAAACAATACCGAAATCTTATTATTGCACAAACGGCGGCATCTCTGCCCCCCCGGGGCTTCCGGCGATATCTATATATCCGGTGCAGCATTAGGCCGGGGTTATTTAAACCGCCCGGAATTAACCGCGGAAAAGTTTGTGCCGAACCCCTTTTTCCCGGGGATCCACATGTTTGAAACCGGCGATACCGGGAGGTGGTCCGGGGAAGGGGCCCTCGATTTCCTGGGCAGTAAATTAGACATGAGGCAATTACCCGGGGCTCAACCGGGAGAACAACCGGATTATGTGGCCCCCCGGGATGAAATTGAAAAAAGCATTGCCGCTGTCTGGAAAGAAGTCTTGAACCGGGATGAGGTAGGAATAAACGATAATTTTTTCGAGGCCGGGGGCAATTCATTGGGACTCCTTAAGGTCAAAAACCGGTTAAAGGAAACGCTGGGAAGGGAAATACCCGACATTAAATTTCTTGAATACCCCACCATCGGTTCATTAAGCGAATATTTGAACCGGGAGGTTTTAAACCCGGCCGGCAGTGCCCGGGAAGCGAACAACGCTCCCCTGGAAGTCGAGAACATGGGAGCCGATAAATTGAAGTTAAGGAGTAGAATCCTCGAAGAGGAAGAGGTCGTTTAGATCATAAAATAATAAAGGAGGCATAACGAATGAGAGCTGTAATAGGATATACCGACTGCAGTATACCGGAGAATTACCTGTCCGTCGATGAATACGTGAAATTGTTGGACGATTCCTTTCTCCGGCAGGTTGGGATGGAGCGAAACGATCTGGCTGCCATATTGAAGAATTCCATCGGGATCGATAAGGTTTACGTCGAAGACCGGAAGAATGAACCGGCAATCTATTGCGAAATGTTGGAAAAGTATTTTTCAGAAGAGCGATCGAGGCCGGAAGAGATCGATTTTGTAATTTATACCCGTGGGAATTCCGTGTCGGTTGGCGATCCCTGGAGCATGATCGACAATGAATGCGTGAATGTGCCTTATTTTTTGCATAAGGAATTCGGGCTTAAAAATGCGCAGATATTCAATGTCGAGCAGGTGTGCTCCGGGACCCTTGTAGGGGCGCGGATTGCGTCTTCCCTGATCGGTGACGGCTCGGCCCGTAATGTCCTGCTGCTGTCGAGCAATTTTTTTACCGACCAGGGGGACCGGTTGATGGGTGGTTTGGGCCTCGTCAGCGACGCCCAGGCGATGATGGAGATTTCCGCCGCCGGTCCGGGTTTGGAGTCGGCCCGGACACCGGGTTTGGCGCTCCTCGATTTTGCCGGTGTAACCGACGGCACCATTACCATGGTTAAAGACTTTAGAAAAGGCACCATCCCGGCGTCGATCGTACAAATCGGCTGTGACCTGATCAAATCGCTGGTCCGAAGGAACAATTTAACATTAAAAGATATATCCTGGATAATCCCTCAAAATATCAGTAAAAGCGGTTGGAATTTTTACTGCCAGGCGCTGGAGTTTCCGAAAGAAAATATTTTCCTCGATAACTTCAGCGATGGAGGGCACATGGGGGATGTCGATATCATCCGGAACCTTACCGACGTAATCGATCGAAAGAAGATCGCAAAAGGTGAATATGCCGTCGTATACGGTATAGGCACTGGGACATCGTGGAATGCCCTCCTCGTGCAATCGGTGTAAAAGGAAATAATACATAAACTATAAAATATAAAAAAGGAGTGTGTTTTATGAGATCAGAAAAAATGATTATTGACGAGCATTTGGAAAATCTTTTCGGAGGTATTTACTCCCGGGAAGAATTTTTGGAATTACAGCAATCCGCGGTTCTTATGGATGAATGGTCCTTGGGTGACTGTATTCCAAAATTTGTCGGCGGTATGGAAGAGTGGGCCAAAGATGAAGGCGCGGCCCAGTGCGAAGATGAGTTTTGCTGTGACTGGTACCACGGCACCTGGCAGTATATGCGTTTGCTTAATATGGTGGCCGTTCCCCGGTGGTACCCTTTTTACCATGAGACATTGACCGATGTCCTGCGGCGGAAACCCGGGGCAAACGTAATGATCTCCGCTTGTGCCGATTATGGGATGCTGCATGCGCTTCACGGCGCCATCAAGGAAACAGGGGCGAACCCCACCATTCTCATCTACGATATTTGCAGCACGCCCCTGAAATCCAGTCAATGGTACGCGGAACGGCACAACCTGGAAGTAAGCTGCTATTGTGACAATATCATAACCGCCGATATCGAACCGGATTCCTTCGACCTGGTAGTTACCGACGAATTCCTTACCGTGCTGCAAGACCCCTATAAGCCCCTGATCGTCGAGAAATGGGAAAAGATATTGAAACCCGACGGCACACTGGTGACCACCGCTATGATAGGGAACCCCACCACGCCGGAATTGAGAAAAGGGTATGCCGAACGAGCCCGGGACCTTTACGACAGGTATGGGGCCGTTTGTTTCCCCTCATCTCTCCAGGGCGAACAAATGAAAGCGAAAGTCTTAAAAAGTACCGAGCACTTTGCCATGTTCCATACCCGGCACATGATAAAAGATGAGAAACAAATAAAAAACCTGTTCAGGAATTTTAAGCATTTATCCATTCAACGGGTCACCACCCCCGGTGAGTGTGTGAATCCCACGGATTCATTTCAGATTGCCGCCCGTATCGAGAGGTAGACCGGGTTAGAATCCGAATGCCTGTACAATTCTACATGCTGCATCCTGCGGTTGTAGAGGTGTACAGGCATGAAGATTCCAGGGAGAAAAATGATGAGTGACTACGACTGCTTGATCATCGGGTATAACGATTTTGTATTCGAAGAATACGAGAAAATACTGCGGTCCATGGGGACCGATCATGCCGACTACAGGGATTTGAATCTCAATTTTATCTGGTACGACGGCAAACCGTACCGGGCTGCGGATATCCTCACCCACTTTCATTTCCGTGATAAAAAAGGTCCCTATACGCCGTTCCATAATGCCGAAAACCTGTGGATGGTCGTTGCTTACCTGGGAACATACCTATCCCGGCGGGGTTTTACCTTCGATTACATCAACCTGTTTCAACTTGAAAAGGATAAATTAAGAGAAAAGTTGGAAAAGAATAACTATTTGACCGCTGTGATCACCACCACCATCTATAATTTTGAACATCCCATAATGGAAGCCATGGCATTTATCCGTGAATACAGCGATACCGCCCGGATAATCGTGGGAGGTCCTTTCATATCCAAGCGGTTCGAAAGGATGGAACCCGAGAATCTCAATTCTCTCTTTAAATACATGGATGCCGATTTTTACGTTTACAGCAGGGAAGGCGAAGAGGCCCTGGTCAATATCCTCGGGGCACTCAAAAATAACCGTGATTTCGCCGATATTCCCAACATCGCCTATCGGAACGGCAGCGATTTTGCCGTTACCCCCGCACAATTGGAGTTGAATTCATTGGAAGAAAATATGATCGATTATTCCCTGTTCCCCGCCGAAGATATCGGTAAATTTGTGAACATACGGCTTTCCAAGGGTTGCCTCTACCGGTGTTCATTCTGCGGTTTTCCCCATCGCACCGTAAAATATATAACCACCTCCATCGATCATATAAAAAGGGAACTCGACGCAATAAGGGATGTGGGGACCGTTGAGCGTCTGCACTTTACCGACGATACCGTAAATGTTCCCTTAAAACGGTTCAAAGACATCCTACGGATGATGATCAAAGAGAATTACGGTTTTAAATGGAATTCCTATTTTCGGTGCGACCAGGTGGATGAAGAAGCCGTCGAATTAATGAAGGATTCCGGTTGTGAGGGCGTTTTCCTCGGTTTTGAGTCGGCCAACGAGACCATCCTTAAAAATATGAACAAAAAGATCGGCAAAGGGCCTTACCGCAAATACCTCCCCTTATTCAGGGACGCGGGAATTGCCACCTTTATGTCCGTATTTTTAGGTTTTCCCGGCGAAACCGAAGAGACCTTCAGGGAAACCGTGGATTTCCTCGAAGAGACCCGGGCCGATTTTTACAGGTACCAATTGTGGTACTGCGATCCCATGACCCCCATATGGAAGCAGAGAGAAAAGTTCGGGATAAAGGGATATCATTTTGCCTGGTCCCATAACACCATGGATGCAAAAACCGCTTGCGACCTATTGGAACATGTATTTCTCTCCCTGGACACGCCCTTATGGGTTCCGGATCCCGGTTATAATTATATTACCCCGTATCTCCTGAAACAAAGGGGAATGTCCATCGAGCGGCAAAAGACATTCCTGCGATGTTTTAATGCCGCCGTAAGGGAAAAACTTTTATACCCCGGTAAAAAAGAGATATCATCCGCTTTATTGGAAAGCCTAATCCGCAGTTGCAAGTTCGACGAACCCGGGGAGCCCGACATGTCTCCCGTACTGGAACTCTCCGGCTCACGCTCTGCCGCCGCCGAAAAGTACTGGCTCGACGAGTTCCTCGGGTTCCCTTCATTACCGGACCCCGGGAATGAGCGAAGGGGGCGGGAAACCGTACCGTCGGCGGAAGAAAAAGCCGGGTCCGGCATATGCCACATCGAGGCGCCCCTGGTCCACGGTTTGCGGTCTTCCTACGACGCGGATCTGCCCACCGTTATCCTGGCGGCTTACAGTACCTTGCTCCTCCGGTTGAGTGGCCGTGAAGAAACCGTTTTCATCGCCACGGTGGATGACGGGGGGGCTTTCCCTCTGCGCCTGTATCCGTTATGGCCCATGCCCTTCGGAGAACTTGTTCAGACCGTCCGGCGGAAATTACAGGAGGCCCTGGAGCATCGTTTATATGCGTTTCATGTGCTGACCCATCCCACCGGGTTGGCCGCCCGCGGCGGTTCGTTTCCCGTTTTTAACCATGCGTTCCGGGTTACCCGTGG
>Ga0210082_1000084_pt1 | contig 19646 bp, 13 predicted proteins | sample White_ThreeSqA_D_2_FD_185592 | JGI IMG/M metagenome (GOLD analysis project Ga0210082, IMG submission 185592) | Wetland microbial communities from the San Francisco Bay, California, USA, that impact long-term carbon sequestration -... | ecosystem: Environmental > Aquatic > Marine > Wetlands ... | reverse complement strand
TTTTTCACTCTAAATACACTTTCGGCAATTCATCGAACGCCTTCACCGGTTCTCAAAGCAAACCCGGGAGAACTAAAAACAGCGCCCTCAGAACTGAAAGCAGCAACGGGAGAACTCAAAGCAACACCGTCAAAACTAAAAACATCGACAGGAGAACTCAAAGCAGCGCCGTCAAAACGAAAAACAGCACAAGGAGAACTCAAAGCAACACCATCAAAACGAAAAGCAGCGAAAGGAGAACGAAAAACAGCGCCGTCGAAACGAAAAGCAGCGACAGAAGAACAAAAAGCAGCGCCGTCGAAACTAATAGCAAATCGATCAAAACGAAAAGCAGCGCAGGGAGAACGAAAAGCAGCGCCGTCAAAACAAAAAGCAGTTCCCGCAAAACTGAAAGCAACGAAGGGAAGACTAAAAGCAGTTCCCGCAAACCTAAAAGCAATCCCAGGAGAACTCAAAACAAGTCCGGGGGAACTCAAAGCAACTCCGGGAGAACTAAAAGCAGTTCCGGGGGAACTCAAAACAATTCCGGGAGAACTAAAAGCAAGTCCGGGGGAACTCAAAGCAACTCCGGGTGAACGAAAAACAAGTCCGGGAGAACTCAAAGCAACTCCGGGAGAACTCAAAACAAGTCCGGGGGAACTCAAAACAACTCCAGGAGAACTCAAAGCAACTCCGGGGGAACTCAAAAAATTCATGTAGAACTAAAAACAAGCCAGGGGGAACTCAAAACAAGCTCGGGAGAACTCAAAACAATCCGATCTGAAATCAGAAGCAGAACTGATACCGGCCTGACTATATTCTTACTTACAAATAATTGCACCGATGGCGCAAGTTTTATTATCCGGAAATAAAATCTCAGTATCTACCAGGATTTGCCCCGGTTAATTTCTCCAACCAATGGTTGGATTTTTTTTATTTTTACTTATAAGCCCGGTACAAACTGCAAACGAAAAGACATGCCACACACCCCCTTCGTCCCTCGTTTTCCCCCGCAACTCGCAACACGTTTTTAGTTCTTTCTCGTCCCTCATCCCTCGTCTTTTCGTCCTTCGTCCTTCTTTCGCGTGTTCCGCGGCCCCCGAAGGGCAAGTCTTTGGCCGATACTACTTCAAAACCTCCAAAAGTTTTATTATCACAAGGATAAAAGCAGGTACACCTACAAAAAGCCCAATCATCCACTGTATCGATGTGAATCGTTTATCCATCGCTTCAAAACGGGCATTCATCTCTCTTTGCAGCGATTCGAACCTCATATCGACGGCTTCGAACCGCGCATTCATCTCTCTTTGCATCGATTCGAATCTCTTATCGGAAGCTTCAAATCTCTTATCAACCGCCCCAAATCTTTCATTCATGGCTTCAAAGCGGGCATTCATCTCCCTCAGCAGCGATTCATGATTCCGATCGGAACTCTCCCGCAGCGACCGGAGATCTTCTTCTACTCTTATGACCCGTTCGACCAGCGACAACTCTTTTAACTTGATCTCATTCGTATCCACAAACTCTTCGATAGCCTGACGCATACGGCTCTCAATCATATGCGCAACAAAATTCTCGATTTCAGCTTTTGTCAGAGTATTCTTCAAGATAACCTCCAATTTAATAATAGTCCAAAAAAGCCAAAAAGTCAACTTTTATTCTCATCTTCTCTCTTCTTCTCTCTCCTCTGTCTTCCCCCTCCAGCCGCGAAGGCACGCGAAGAAACGCGAATCACCGCTTTTTCTGTGTCTTCCGTGTGTTCGCCGCCTCTAAACCTCGTAAACTTACTCACCTTAGGCGGCTTTAGGGGACAGACCAGTTTTGCACACCTTACCTGAAGATTTAGCAAGTTCTTCTTCCCTGTTAAGAAATGCCAATGAATCCATTACTCCATTTCAAAATAACGGTTCAATTCCATGCCGTCAAGATGGGATTTGGCTTCTTCAAAGGTCTTCGAGGTATAAATATTGTTCCGGATCCGCTTACAGCCCGAACGGCCGAAAAATAAAAAACGCGCAAAGGACTTGACCTGCGGCAGACGCAGCTTCGGCGGGTAATGCTCACGGATCAACGCCAATAACCGGTCGATACTCCGCCGGGTATCGGCATCGTCCGTCTCCACTCCCGCAATCTCGGCAAAAAGCAAAAGGTTCCTCACCGCCCCGCGGCCGATCATTACCGCATCCACGGTTTTTAATCTCTCCCGCGCTTCCGCCGCCGTGAGAATATCGCCGTTACCGATCAATACCGTCTTGATCCGCTCTTTGAGCAGCGGCGCATATTCCCATCTGGCATGCCCCCGGTAACCGTCGGACCGTAAACGAAAATGAACGGCAACGGCATCGGCCCCCTCACCGTCCAGGATTTCGGCGATCTCGAACACGTTGACGTCGTCGAACCCCAACCGGATTTTAACGGTCACGGGAAGTTTGGTACTGCGTTTCAACGCCCTCATAATGGCCGCCACCCGCGGCGGGTCTTTTAACAATGCGGAACCGCCGTCCTTTCTCACCACTTTGGGGGCGGGGCACCCCATGTTGATATCGATACCGCTGTAGGCGGTTTCATTCTCGATATACTTTGCGGCGTCCACGAACTGGTCGGGCTCGGCGCCGAAGAGTTGAACAAACTGCGGACTCTTGAACTCGAAGGGTTTGATCATTTCCACTGTCCGCTCCCGGCGGCGGCGGAGCCCTTCGGCGGAGATCATCTCGGTCACCATGTAACCGGTATACCCGGTTTCATCCATCAACTTCCGATAGGTTATATCGGTAAATCCCGCCATGGGCGACGGCATGGCGGGGTAATCTATGTTTAAGTTTCCTATTTTCAACATTTTTTTATTGTCCCATAAACCCGGCAAATCAGGTTTTTTGGATTATACCACAAATGAGGGTCCAGTGGCTAAAAATTGTTTTTTTTGGTAGAATAGGGGGCATGAGTAATATTAGAAAAATTTTGCTCTTGTTTTCCATATTGTTACTGTTGATCGCCGTGGATGTCACGGGGTATATCGTTATCGAAAACGTACACTTCTTCGATGCGCTGTACATGACGGTGATCAGTATTACCACCGTGGGTTACCGCGAGGTGTTCGACCTGACGCCGCAGGGGAAACTTTTCACCATATGGGTGATCGTCAGCGGCCTGGGTGTTTTCTTTTATATTGCGGGCACCTTTGCCGAAAGTGCATTCGAGGGCAATATCAGGCGTATCCTGGGGAGACGTAAAATGAAATCGTTATCACAACTTAAAGAACATGTGATCATTGCGGGTTACGGTGTCATGGGTGAACATGTGTGCAGGGAACTGCACAAATTAAAGGTCCGGTTCGTTGTCATCGAAAGCGGCGGCGACCGTTTCGCCAACGCGGAAGAAAAGGGATACAACGTCCTCCTGGGGGATGCCACGGATGAAGGGATATTGAAACTGGCGGGGGTGGATAAGGCAAAGACCTTTATTTCACTTTTGGCGTCGGATGCGGACAATATTTTCACCGTCCTTTCAGCACGGGAAGCGAACCCGGTCATCTTTATCATTGCCCGCGCGCTGGATACGGCCAATAAGAACAAACTATACAAAATCGGCGCCAACCGCGTCATCACTCCTTACGAATTGAGTTCCCGCCGGATCATCAACACGGTCCTGCGGCCGAACGTGGTGGAGTTCATCGATCTGATGACCTTTGCGCCTAAAATGTCGCTTTCCATAGAGGAACTTACAATCCAGGAGGGTTCGCCGTTTGCCGGGAAACAGATCAAGGATTCGGGACTGCGCCAGAGTTACAATACCATTATCATCGCGGTCAAACGGGGTGAAGAAATGTTTTTTAACCCTTCCCCCACTTTCGAGATACGACCGGCCGATATTTTAATCCTGGTCGGCGAAAAGGAAAAATTACTGAAAATCGGGTAAAAGAGATGTGGAAATGCCGGACGAAAATTACCACGTGCAAAAAAATTCCCCTGCTTCCGCATCACGCGGTAGATTTTGCGGAATCTACAGATATAACCACGCAGCGCACGGCCCCTTTTCGGTCTTTTACTTTGAAGGCATCGGCCACGGGAGAACCCACGGTCCAGATGATCTCGCCGCCGCCGTTGAGAATGACGGGACAGAGGTTACGGATTTCAGCGGGCATGCCCGAGGCACGGATCATCTCGAAAACATCCTGGTTTATAACGGTATTGATCTTCCTATACTTATCCCCTTTCCGGGGAGCACGAACGGTCAAAGGAAAGGTGACCGACGCCGCGGGCACGATAATGGCGTGGTTGTCCTTCGGTTTTTTATACCTTTGGACCTCTTTTATTACAAGGGCTTTTCCGATTTCCGGGATTTCCAACCGGCCGGGACCGGGCACGGCGTAACGGTAACCGGGGACGATGATATCTTTGGGAAATATAAATCCCTTGTGAAATTTTAATTCGAGCCCGGGTATGGCGACGCCCCCGATCTCCCGTTTCCCCACCCGTTGGGTACGGACGGTTTCAATGTGGTCGAAACCGATATTCAAAAGATTTCCCTTCAACTTTCGGATGTATTCCCGGACAATGTGCCGCTGTACCGCCGGGTGATATGTTTTTAATTGCTGAACGGGCAAAACGTTCCCCGGGAGCAGGTGCCGGTCCAGGGCGGCGTTGGCGGTTTCGCTGAAATAGTCGTACTCCTCCCGGATAATGGAAACGGTTTGAAACACGCGGTCGTTGACCGCGGGTTCGATCTTTTCGATTTCCGGTACCACGTACCGGCGGATTCTATTGCGCAGGAACACGTCTTCTTCATTGGTGCTGTCCCGGTAAAAGTCGATGTTGTTCCGCTGGAGAAACGATAGTATCTGCTCCTGTGAAAAGAGCAGCAAAGGACGGATGATGGTGTTTTCTTTTTTGCTGAAGATAGCGCTTAATCCCTGGAGTCCGCTGCCCCTGAAAAGTTTTATAAAAAAAGTTTCCGTGAGGTCGGATTTGGTATGGGCGGTGGCGACTTTCGCGTTCTTATACCGGGAGGACACCTCCTGGAAAAAGCGGTACCGGGATAGGGAAGCGGCATGTTCCAGGTTCAATTTTTCCTCGGTTTTGAATGCCATCACGTTTTTACTACCGGTCACCAGTCCCACATTTTGGTTCATGCAAAATTGTTCGACCCATTTTTCTTCCTCCGAAGCATCGGTGCGGAGCCGGTGGTTAAAGTAGGCGGCGATGAAACGAAAGGGAATATCCTTCTTTAGTTCCTTTAGGAGGTAAAATAAGGCGACGGAATCCTTCCCCCCGGAAAATCCCAGTATTACAGTGTCGTCAGGAAGAACAAGGTGATGTTCCCGGGTGTTTTCCAGGAATAAGGGATATAAATGCTTCATAACGTATTAAGAAATAGCGGCGGGAGGATTTGAACCTCCGACATATCGGATATGAGCCGACTGCTCTGCCAACTGAGCTACGCCGCCATTCGGATTTCCAATTATACTCTATTTTCTCTTTTGAATCAAGAGGCGTAAAATATTTTTTGAATCAAAGTACCGCTTTGATTTTGTCGATCAGCATATTCTCCGGGGCGGCGCCTTCCTGGAATTCGGTCTCGTTGATCACCGTCCTGGGGACCCCCATAACATTGTATTTTACCGAAAGATGAGGGAACTCGGAGGCTTCCACCATATCGCCCGTCACCTTCGGGGAATAATAAGCCATATGATGGGCCAGTACCACGGCGCCGGGGCAGTAAGGACAGGTGGGAGTAACAAAGACCTGCAAATGGACATCTTTTTCAAGACCGTCCAGGAACAGTTTGCCTTCATTGCTCAGCATGGTCTCCCCGGTGGAGACCAGTTTTATCGCTTCCACCAGCGAGCCGAACTCATACCCGCCGGGGATACCGTAAAAACGGATACCGTAATCTTTTTCATCCATAACCACGGTGGCGGGTATTTTATCGATGTTGTATTTTTCGACTTCCTCTTTATCCTCGACAAAGTCGTAGATTTCCAATTTGATCTTTCCCGTCAGTTCGGCCACTTCATCCAGGAGTTCCCTGGTGTCTTTACAGAATTGGCATTCCATGGATTGGGTGAAGTACTTGAGAGTGACTTCCTTTTTTAAACCGCTGAATACCTCTTTCAATTCTTTAATGACTTTTTTGTTTAATTTTGACATTTGTCTACCTCCTAAAAGATAACTCTATTCCAAAAAAAATAAAAAGTCAATACAAACCGGGATTTTTACAGTTGACTTCGTAAAGCGGATTTATTAAACTGGATACTTAATGTGAGGACAATATGGAAAATGTAAGTTTATATAAAGACGATTATGAGCCGCAGTTCGGGATGTTCCACGACCTGATGCAGTTCCGCGTCCGGGAGATACTGCTGGTATCCAGTTTCTACGATGCCTTTGTACTGGAAGAAGACGGCGGGCTGTCGGAACGGATATTCAGCGAATACATCGATTTGAATTTACGGTTCATTCCCAGGGTCCACCGGGTCTCCACCGCCGAAGAGGCTTTAAAGGCCCTTAAGAAAGGTCATTTCGATATGGTGATCACCATGACCCGGATTTCCGATATGAATCTCAACGAATTCGGGACAAAGGTAAAGGAATTAAAACACGGGATGCCGGTGATCCTGTTGACCTATGAATGGGTGAATGTGGACCTCCTCATCAAATTGAGAGAAACCCGGGTCATCGACAAGGTCTTTTACTGGACCGGGGACACGCGCATTCTCCTGGCGGTGATCAAATACATCGAAGACCTGAAGAATGTGGACAACGATATCAAGCAGGGAGTCCATGTGATTCTCGTGGTTGAAGATTCGCCGCGTTTTTACTCGTTGTTCCTTCCCATCATTTATACCGAGATCATGACCCAGACCCGGGCATTGATTTCCGAAGGGGTCAACGACCTGCACCGGCTGCTGCGAATGCGCGCCCGGCCCAAAATACTGCTGGCCGAAACCTATGAAGAAGGAAAGGCACTGTATCGAAAGTATAAACAAAACCTCCTGGGCGTCATTTCGGATATACGGTTCCCGCGGAAAGGAGAGATCGATAAAACCGCGGGGTTCCGGTTTGCCAGGAAACTGAAGCAGGATATCCCGGATTTACCCTTTTTGCTGCAGTCGTCCAATTTGAAGAATAAGGAAGGGGCGTATGAGCAGGGGTTGGATTTCCTGCACAAAAATTCCGAAAACCTCCTGTTCGATCTCCACCGGTTTATCCTTTCCAATTTCGGTTTCGGGGATTTTGTTTTCAAGGACACCGCGGGTATGGAAATAGGGCGTGCCCGGAACCTCCTGGAATTCGAACGAATGGTTCAATATATTCCCGCCGAGAGTCTCGAGTTTCATGCCCGGAAGAACCACATCTCCCGCTGGCTTCGGGCGCGAACGGAATTTGCCTGTGCCGAAAATCTCCGGCCCAAAAAGGTTTCCGATTTCGAAGATATCGAGAAACTGAGGATTTTCATTAAGCAGGAAATCCAGAAACTGATCAACCGGAACCAGATGGGAGTGATCGGCGATTTCGGCCAGGCCCAATTCGATTCCCAGAATGCCTTTATAAAGCTGGGCAGCGGTTCCCTGGGGGGGAAAGCCAGGGGTATCGCGTTCATCAACACGCTGCTGGCCCAGACCGACCTGGATGAGACCTTCGAGGATGTGGATATCCGGACACCCCATACGTTTGTCATATGCAGTAATGTTTTCGAAGAGTTCGTCCAGGCCAACAACCTCCAGGAATTCGCCATATCCGAGAACAACAACGGGACCATTGCGAAACGGTTTTTAAGTGCAAAACTGCCTACCAGGATCATCAATGACCTGCGGACGCTGCTGGAAAAAGTAAAGTACCCCGTTGCCGTTCGTTCTTCCAGTCTCCTGGAAGACTCCCAGTCGCTTCCTTTTGCCGGTCTTTACAGCACTTACATGCTGCCCAACAATCATTCCCATCTTAAAGTCCGGTTGAGGCAGCTTTGCGGAGCGGTGAAACTGGTATTTTCATCCGTTTTTTTCAAATCGCCCAAGGAATATGTAAAGAACACCAATTTCCGGATAGAGGAAGAGAAAATGGCCGTGATCATCCAGCAGGTGGTGGGGCAGATCAGCAATAACCGTATTTACCCCGTGGTTTCCGGTGTGGCGCAGTCTTATAATTTTTACCCGATTTCCCACATGGAACCGGAGGACGGGGTGGTGGAACTGGCCCTGGGCCTGGGTGCGACCATTGCCGACGGCGGCCGGACTTTCCGGTTCTCGCCCAAATATCCCGAGATGAACCCCCCGTACTCTTCGGCCGGCGAGTTCGTGCAAAAGTCCCAGAACTCGTTTTACGCCCTGGACCTCTCCCACAAGGCATTAAAAGTCTGCCGGGACGAAAAATTCAGCCTCCTGCAATTACCGCTTACCGAAGCGGAAGCCGACGGGACGCTCTTTTTTGTGGCCAGCACGTATTCCGGTGAAGATAATGCCATCAGGGACACCATTTCCTTCAAGGGACCGCGGGTGCTCACCTTTGCCAATATTTTGAAGTACAACGTATTTCCATTGGCGGAAATCCTGGCGGAGATATTAAGGATTGGAAGGGAATCCTTCGGTTCTCATGTGGAAGTGGAATTCGCCGTCAATTTGTTCAATGATAAAACCAAAAAGCCCGAGTTTTATCTCCTTCAAATCCGGCCCATGGTAACCGGGAGGGAAAGCGTTGAAATCGCCATGGAATGTATCAAAACCGAAGAGACGGTGGTAATGTCCAAACATTCCATGGGAAACGGCCTTTTTACCGATATGTGCGACCTGGTTTACGTGGACCCCGACACTTTCGACCGTTCCAAAACCCGCCAGATCGCCCATGAAGTGGAAACGTTCAATAAGCACTTTAACGATGAAAACAAGAATTATATTTTGATCGGGTTCGGGCGGTGGGGAACCACGGACCCGTGGTTGGGCATACCGGTGGAGTGGCACCAGATTTCACGGGCCCGCATGATCATCGAATCGAACATTAAGGATTTCTCCGTTGAGCCGTCGTTGGGCAGTCATTTTTTTCATAATCTCACGTCGCTGGGCCTGGGATATTTCCACATCGCCAAAACGACGGACAAGGAATTTATTTTATGGGATTGGTTCAAATCGCAAAAGCCTTTTAAAAAGACCAAATATGTCAAACACCTGAGGTTCTCCAACCCTTTTGAAGTAAAAATAAACGCCCGCAATTCCGCCGGTGTTATTTTAAGACCGGGTTTTTAATAATAAAAATAAAGGAACAGGCAAGCCTGTTCCCTACATCCTTAATTTCATCGCCTCCGGATGAAATCTTCTTGTGTGTAATCGATAACATGATCCGCGCCGATGGAGCGCATCATGTCCAGTTTCTCCGTACCGTCCACACCGGTCACTTCGGCATCGAAACATTTGGCCGGTTGCACGGCAAACGACCCCGAACCGCCGCCGGCACCATTGATCAGAACCTTTTGTCCGGGCTGGACCTTTCCTTTAAAAAATATTACATTCTGTGTCTTTCTGTGTGTTCTGTGTGTTCTGTATGTTCTGTGGGCTCTCATCATTTTCATTAGATTTTTGACATGACCTATTTTTTGTTCATGTGTTCAAAAATCTTATGGGGGTGTTCGCGGGCGTTTTCGATGAACCATTTGGACGTATTCATCCCGCCGCAGACGACTCCGGCCAGGTATACGCCTTCCATGTGTGTTTCAAAGGTATCCGGGTTAAAGCACGGCATGTGGTTCTCGTCCCCGCCGCATTTGAGGCCCACGCTCTCCAGGAACGCGTAATCCGGCCGGTAGCCGGTCATGGCAAAGACAAAATCGTTTTTAATGGTTTTGGTTTTGTTCCCGACGGCAATATCCACTTCGTCTTCCGTGATCTTTTTAAGGGAGGCGTTGAAATAGGCGGTGATGGCCCCTTCCTTGATACGGTTCTCGATATCCGGTTTTACCCAGTACTTGATGGAGTTTTCCAGGCCCGCCTTTTTTACGACCAGCGTGACCTCCGCGCCTTTTCGATAACATTCCAGGGCGACGTCCACCGCGGAATTCCCGCCGCCCGCCACCACCACTTTTCGATGGGCGTAAGGGTGGGCTTCGGTGAAATAGTGACTGACTTTTTCCAGTGATTCGCCCGGGATGTCCAGGGGATTGGGAATGTCGTAATAACCGGTGGCAATGATCACGGATTTGGCCGGGTAATGGTCTTTATCCGTGATGACCTCGTAAAATATTTCCTTTTGTTTGATCGTGGTAACCGTTTCATAGGTATTTATTTTCAGTTTCCACGAATCCGCCGCGCGCCGGTAGTATTCCAATGCTTCGCGCCGGTTGGGTTTATCGCCGTGCGAGATAAAGGGCACGCCGCCGATCTCCAGGCGGTCGGAGGTGGAAAAGAAGGTCATGTTCATGGGGAAATGGAATATCGAGTTGACCAGGCACCCTTTTTCCAGGATTTGGTAAGACATGGAATACTTCTCCGCTTCGATCCCGCAGGCGAGACCGATGGGACCCGCGCCGATGATGACCACATCCAGTATTTTTTCATGTTTCATGGTTCACCCTACCCTCCGCGTATTTGAGTTTTAATCATACCAAAAACCCAATTATTTGTCAAAGCCAATAAAAGTCTACCTATTTCAATGCTTCCCCGGGTTTTCCCTGTCGAATTCCCATTTTGCAGGGTTATTTATAATGTATTTTCTTATATCATTTAATTCTCTTTCATTTCTTATAATGCGGTCGTGGAATCGTGGCAGCCAATGGAGGATGAGCCCTGCTTCCCTTATCTTTTTTGTACACGTCGATTTGAATCCTCGGATGATGTGTGATAGGTTGTTTTTGCCCCCCATTGCGTGCGTTTCGTTGTGCGGATTCGGGGCAGGAGACGCATGCAATGCGTCTGTACTTCCTGCGCGGCTGCCTGGGGGGATTGCGTTAGCGGGATTGTCAATTATAAGTATTCCATGAATATGATTAGGCATAATTATCCATGCATCCAATCGGACATGTGCCCTGATTGATACGGTATTTTTCCATTCCTTCGATACGATTTTCCCGACCTCCGAAAGAATCATTTCATTGTTTTCGATCTTTCCAAAATAGCATTCGCGATTTTTTGTGCATATTGTCACAAAATAATTGCCGGTGGTGGAATAATCCCAATCTTTTAATCGGGCACTCTCAACGCGATATCTATCCCTGTATAAAGTCATCAAGCCTCCTTATATTTATACGCAATCCCCCAGGCAGCATCGCAGGAAGTACAGACGCATTGCATGCGTCTCTAGCATCGAATCCGCACAATGCATCAAGCATAATCCATATCCGCACAAGGCCTCATGCATATCCATATCCGCACAATCAGACGTATGCGATCCAATCAAGAAACGCATGCAATGCGTCTGTACGGGCGGAAATGCCTCCGGGCGGGAGGGAACGCCATCAGGCGTTTTCCTTATAATATTCATTGATACCATAATCGGATAAAAATGGCAAGGGTTGATTTAAGAAATATCTCTGGAATAAAAAATAAAAAAAGCGGCCCTATCCATTGAAATCCGCTTCATTTTCCTTTAAAATTTTCACTAATGTATTTTTAAAAATAGGAGAATAACCATGAATCGAATTTTCGTGTGCCTGGTAGTGTTGGGCTTGCTCTTTCCCATGTCCGGTTTGAATGGGGAAATTAAAAAAGATAAAACAGTGGATAAAGATATCTTGAATCCCGGAACTTTTTCCGGTCTGACGTTCAGGGGCATCGGCCCCACCTTTATGTCCGGCCGTATCAGCGATATCGCCGTCCATCCGAAAAAACAGGGTACCTGGTACGTGGCCGTGGCTTCCGGGGGGATGTGGAAAACGGAAAATGCCGGTACCACCTGGACGCCCATCTTCGACGGACAGACAAGCTATTCCATCGGCTGCGTCGCCCTGGACCCCAATAACCCGGAAATAGTATGGGTCGGGACCGGTGAAAACGTCAGCGGCCGCCACGTGGGATACGGTGACGGTATCTATAAAAGCCTTAACGGCGGGAAAACCTGGGAGAACATGGGACTGAAAGCGTCGGAACATATTTCCAAAATAGTCATCGACCCGCGAAATTCGGATACCATTTATGTCGCCGCCGAAGGCCCACTCTGGAACAACGGGGGTGAACGCGGCCTTTACAAAAGCACCGACGGCGGTAAAACCTGGGACCTCTCTCTTAAGATCAGTAAAGATACCGGCGTTACCGATGTGGTTTTTGAACCCGGCAGCCCCGATACACTCTATGCCGCGGCATACCAGAGACGGCGCAGCGTGGCGGCGTTCATGGGCGGCGGCCCGGAATCCGGGATATACAAAACCACGGACGCGGGGAAAACCTGGCGGAAACTGACCGTGGGACTTCCCAACGGCCATATGGGAAGGATCGGGTTGGCCGTTTCTCCTCAAAAACCCAACGTCGTTTACGCCACCATCGAGGCATCGGACAAAGAGAAAGGATTCTACCGCTCGGAGAACCGGGGTGAAAGCTGGGAAAAACGAAACGGTTACACCAGCAGCGGCACCGGTCCGCACTATTACCAGGAGTTGTATGCCGATCCCCACCGATTCGACCGGGTCATCCAGATGGACGTACGGATGAACGTCACCGACGACGGCGGGAAAACCTTTTACCGTTTCAATGAAAAGTACAAACATTCCGATAACCATGCCCTGGCCTTTAATCCCGATGATCCCGATTATTTACTGGCGGGCACTGACGGCGGGTTGTACGAGACCTGGGACCGGGGGCAGACGTGGAAATTTTTTGCCAATCTCCCGGTGACTCAATTCTACAAAATGTCGTTGGACAATTCCCTTCCCTTTTACAATGTTCACGGCGGTGCGCAGGACAACAGCAGCCAGATGGGGCCGTCCCGGACCCTTAGTGAGAACGGTATATTGATAAGCGATTGGTTCATTACCTCCGGTGCCGACGGGTATGCCTCCGCCATCGACCCCGAAGACCCGAATATTATCTACTGCGAGTGGCAGACCGGGCGTTTGCAGCGATACGACAAGAAGAGCGGCGAACTGGTGTCTATCCAGCCGCAGCCGGGAAAGGACGAAGACCCGCCGCGGTGGAACTGGGACTCGCCGCTGATTATCAGTCCGCACTCCCATACGCGGCTTTATTTCGCTTCCCAGAGGCTCTACCGCAGCGACGACAGGGGGGACAACTGGACGCCCGTCAGCCCGGACCTTTCCCGGGGTATTTTCCGTTATGGCCAGGAGATCATGGGCAAGGTGTGGAGTGTCGATTCCCTCTGGGACCACGGGGCAATGTCCTATTACGGCAATATTACTTCCGTCACCGAATCCCCGTTGAAAGAAGGATTGATATATGTGGGGACCGATGACGGTTTGATCCAGGTCACCGAAGACGGCGGGAAGAACTGGCGCAAGGTCGAGAAATTCCCCGGCGTACCGGCGTATACCTTTGTTAACGATGTCCGGGCTTCGGGACATGACGCCGACACCGTGTTTGCCGTGTTCGATAATCACAAGAGGGGGGATTTTAAACCTTATATCGTTAAAAGCATTGACCGCGGGCGGACATGGGTTTCCATTTCCGGCGATCTCCCGGACCGGCATATTGTCTGGGCTATTGTGCAGGACCATGAAAAAGCCGACCTCTTGTTCACCGGCACCGAATTCGGTATTTTCTTTACCCTGGACGGCGGCGCGCATTGGATTCAATTGAAAGGCGGCGTCCCCCCGATCGCCTTCCGCGATATGGAGATACAGGAACGGGAGAACGACCTCGTGGGTGCGTCGTTCGGAAGGGGTTTTTATATCCTGGACGATTACTCTCCGCTGCGTCACGTGAGCCGGGAGGCATTGGAGAAGGAAGCGCTCCTTTTCCCCGTGAGGAAGGCCCTTTTGTATATTCCCAGGGGTCCGCTGGGAGACGAGGGGAAAGCGTCCCTGGGGGATGCCTTTTTTACCGGTCCCAATCCCCCTTATGGGGCGGTATTTACGTATTATTTAAAAGAGACGTTAAAAACGCGCAAACAGGTACGGCTGGACATGGAGAAGAAGCTGGAGAAAGCGGGCAAACCGGTACCGTTCCCGGGTTGGGACACCTTACGCCGGGAGAAAGACGAAGAAGAACCGGCCGTCATCCTGACCGTGAAAGACAGGGACGGGCAGGTGGTTCGGCGGTTGACGGGTCCCGGTTCCAAAGGGATTCACCGGGTGGCCTGGGATTTGCGTTACCCGGCGGCCGAACCTATCCGGCTAACCCAAACCCGCCGGTCTTCCTGGGACAGGTCGCCCCGGGGACCGCTGGTAGTACCGGGAACGTTTACCGTGGAAATTTCCAAACACGTGGACGGTGTGGTAACGTTGTTGGGTGAGTCTCAAACCGTGGTCGTGGAATCGTTGGCCCTGGCCACCCTGCCCGCGAAAGACAAAGAGGCGTTGTCGGCGTTCCAGCGTAAAGCCGGGGCATTGCAGCGGGCCATGCGGGGCGCGGGTGAAGCCGGTAAGGAAGCGCTCGACCGGTTGAAACTTACCAGGAAAGCGTTCCTGGCAACCCCCGGGGCGGAGCAGGGGTTGGCGGATGAATCTTATGTCATTGAAAAAAAACTGCGGGAAATCCTGTTTAAGTTAAATGGGGATGAAACCATGTGGCGTCGTGGTGAAGCGACGTTGCCTTCTCTCAGTCGTAGGGTGAGCATGCAGTCGGCTACCACGGCGGAGATCACGGGAACGGTGAAGCGGAATTATGAGATTGCGGCGGATGAGTTCGGTGGGTTGTTGGAAGAGATGCGGCAATTGATCGAGGTTGATCTCAAGACGTTGGAGGAAAAGCTGGAGGCCGCCGGTGCGCCCTGGACCCCCGGCCGCGGTGTCCCCAAATGGAAAAAAGAATAGCCCACAGAACACACGGAAGACACAGAAAAAAAAGCAGCAGGTAAAAATCTAAACAATTATAAATCTTAATGAAAATCCCGAGAATTGTGCTAATCTTTAGATAAGAAAAGATAAGGAGCAGTACAATGAAACAAAAATGTTCGGCATTCACGGTTATTTTAATTCTAACGTTATTTTCCCCCGCGATTGTTTTCCCCGGTGCGATTTCCATTTCCAAAGTGGGGGAATGGGGCAGCCGGTATTATACCGACGTTGTCATAAAAGACAATTATGCCTACTGTATTATAAGCGGTAGAGAGTTTTCCATAATGGACCTCTCAAATCCGGCCAATCCCCGTGAAAAGGCGTTGTACGATCTTGACGGCGGGAGGGCCGAGGAATTGGCGGTTGACGGGAATTTCGTTTATATCGTGGGGCCGTATATGGGGCTTCAGATTTTCGATGTTTCACAGCCGGCCAACCCTGTCCGGGTGAGCAACTGTAACACCTTCACCTGGCAGGAACACGTGTATGTCGCCGGGAATTATGCATACGTTGGAAATGACCAGCTATTCGGGATCGTCGATATCTCCAATCCCGGTTCGCCGGTTTTACGCGGAAAACTCGATATAAACGGACGCATTACGTCCATCCGGGCAAAAGGCAATTACGTCTACCTGGGAACCGCCAACTATTTAACCGCGTATTATACCGCCGGACTGCACGTAATAGACGTGTCGAACCCCGATGCACCGGCCCTGGCGACGGTGTACGATACCGGTTACTGGAACGATATATGGGGAGTGGAGGTCATCGGCGGTTATGCGTACATGGTTTCATTTGAAACATTCTACGTCCTGGACATATCCGACGTTACCCGCCCGTTCGCCGCCGGGAGTGTAACCATCGATCCGATTGGGACGCGGAGCGGCGTCGGTTTATGTGTGAAGGGGGACCATGCGTATGTGGCATTAAATGAAAGAAGCCTCAACGTAATCGATATAACCACGCCGTCGTCACCGGTACCGGCCGGAACATACAGTTCGACAAAGATATCTTATGATGTGGCTGCGTTTGGAAATTATGCGTTTGCGAGGTCCGTCGGGGGGGGATTCAGTCTCCTGGATGTCACCAACCCGGCCTCTCCCACGCTTTTCGACGAGTATTATATGGAAGATACCGGCACGCCGGAATCGATTTTTTGCAGCGGCGATCATGCCTATGTACTGGATAGAAGGGAAGGTTTGAAAATTATCGATGTATCTGTTCCGACCTCCCCCATCCAGGTTGGGGGTTACCCGAAGTCGCCGGATACCACGGGGGGATGGAAATACAACGACTTCTATGTTCACGGTAACTACGCGTATTTAATAGACGCCGATGGAAACTTGAAAATTATCGACCTATCGGTGCCGTCCTCACCCCGATTGGTGGGGCAATATGATCTCGACGGCATGGTGGGCAGACTGTATGTTAAAGGCAATTTTGCTTATATCTCCATTTTCGACAAAGGGCTGAAGATTCTCGATGTTTCCGATCCCACGTCCCCGGAACCGGTGGGAGAATATACCGGTTTAAAGTCGGTGACCGGGATATATGTCGCCGGTAATTACGCCTATTTGATGGGAAACAACATGGGACTGCGGATAATCGATGTATCCAATCCGGCTGCCCCTGTTTTGGTGGGGCAGTGTGAAACCACGAGCGAAACCGTAAGAGGCCTGGTTGTGGTGGGTAAATATGCCTACCTGGACGGTGGAGAAATGGGATGGGAAGTGATCGACGTCTCCGACGTGAAAGCACCGGTACCGTTGATAAACCATGAGGTCCTGGAGACGATACACGGGTTATATGTCGATGGTAATTATATCCACCTGGCGTGCGGGAATTCGGGACTCCTGGTGTACGATATTACCGACCCGGTCCGCGCAGTCCTGGTGGGAAGCTATAGAACCGTGGGTATTGCAAACGATGTATGCGCGGCGGGAAATACGGTCTACGTGTTGGACGGCAGGTTATCGATCTTGAAAATCGCTCAATCGCCGTCGTTTCCCCGGATCACGCTGAGTCGTTCTCACCTGAATTTTGCCGCCGATACCGGCGGTGTCGAAACGGGAGTACAGTCCGTTCGTATCGGGAACGACGGCGGCGGTAATTTGAATTGGTCCGTGTCCGACGATCAATCGTGGATGGGCTGCGCCCCCGATTCCGGCGGTGCCGGCGGTGAGTTTTCCGTTTCCGTCAACAGTGCGGAACTTTCTCCCGGCACCTATACGGGCACCGTTACCGTTTCGGCCCAAACGGCTTCCAATTCGCCCCAAACCGTAACCGTGACGCTGACGGTTTATCAAGCAGGTAAAACCTCCGTGCCTTTCGGCGTGTATTCCACGCCGGTGGAGGGCTCTATTGTTTCGAGCAGTGTGCCCTTTACCGGGTGGGTGCTGGACGATATCGGCGTGAAAAGCGTTCAACTGTTCCGTGAAACGGGGAAATCCCTTGCCTATATCGGCGACGCGCTTTTTGTGGAAGGGGCGCGCCCGGATGTGGAACAGGCATACCCAAACCATCCCGGCAATACCGCCGCGGGTTGGGGGTACATGATGCTCACCAATTTCCTGCCCGGCGGGGACGGGACATTTACGATTCACGCCGTGGCCACGGACATGGAAGGGCACACCGTGACGCTGGGAACAAAAACGGTGACCGTGGATAATGCCCATGCGGTGAAACCGTTCGGCGCCGTCGATACCCCGGCACAAGGGGGCGCGGCGTCGGGGACCCGGTACGCGAACCACGGATGGGCGCTGACACCGCTGCCCAATGCCATACCCGAAGACGGGACCACCATGCAGGTCTGGGTGGACGGGGTATCGCAGGGGAACCCGGTTTACAACCAATACCGCGAGGATATCGAAACGTTGTTTCCCGGTTATGCCAACAGCGGCGGTGCGGGCGGGTATTTTATACTGGACACCACGGCCTTTGAAAACGGGGTACATACCATTGCCTGGTCCGCCGAGGACGACGCGGGAAATGTGGACGGTATCGGAAGCCGGTATTTTAAGGTCCGGAATAATACGCAAAGCGCAGGGAGCAGAGCGCAGAGCGGGGAATGGAGTTTCCCTGATATCCCGGTGGATTTTTTCGGGGCGGTGGATGTAGTAAAAGGGTACCGGGAAGTTGAGGGACCCTGTGAAATTTATCCCGACGATAAGGGTACGATAAGGATTGAAACTAACGAATTGGAGCGATTAACGATAAGACTGGGTCCGGTTTCGCGGTGGACCTGGATCGGTTACCTGGCGGTGGGTGACAGGCTTAAGCCCCTTCCCATCGGATCGGTGCTTGACGGTGAAAGGGGTGTTTTTCATTGGCAGCCGGGTCCGGGTTTCGTGGGCGATTACGATCTCGTTTTCATTTACACCTGCGAAAACGGCGACATGGTCCGAAAGAATATAAAAATATCGATCTTGCCGCTGCAACAGACTATTGACAGGATGGAAAAAATATTTTAAAATGTTATGTTGTCAAGAGTCGATGAATTGGAGGCAAGGTACAGATGTCGCAAAAATCTCTCTCGGAAGAGCGCCAGTTAAGCCGGAAAAAGAAAATCGTTTTCACCGGGGTTACCGTTATTTTCCTTCTTCTATTCAGTTCTTTCGTCTATTTCGGCACCGTAATCCTGAGATCGAAAAAATATCACAAGTGGCATCCCCGTATGGTGGGAAGTGTATTCCAGTCGGATGAGGAATACGGGTATTTTCCCAAACCCGACAGTGCCGCGTTTTTTTCCATCCGGCACAGCGAACGGGTGCCGCTGGTTTTCGACCGGTACGGGTTCCGCGTTCCCGTGAGGAAATGGCAGGTAGACCGGCCGTATGAGGGCGGTATTTTATTCCTGGGTTGTTCCTTCACCCTGGGAGACGCCGTACCGGCGGAAAAGACCTTTCCCTACCTCGTGGGCAAAGCACTGAACTCCCGGGCTATGAACGCCGGGTTGTCCGGCGGCGGACTGTGCCAGATGGTCCTGCGTGCCCGGAAAGAAATCCCCCGGTTCAAGCCCAAATACGTGGTGGTGCAGTATTCCCATTGGCTGCCCCGGCGGTCCCTACGGTATTACCGGCCCACGGAATATGGAAAAACTCCCGGACCTTTTTTCTATGAATCCGGCGGCGACCTCAAAATCCATTCCCCCGTCTTCACCACGATAAATTTCGACGTGCCCATCGCCAAATATGCCCGCAAGGGACTGTGGCCGTTCACATGGCATGTGGGACTCCCGCTTTATGCCCACGACGATTATTATACCCTGTTGACCTCTGTTAAGCGATTGCTGGGTGTTCTACCGAAACCCGCCGAATCCAACGAGGCCGCGGTCCGTTTTGCTTACCGGGAGATCGAAAAGGTGTGCCGTGCCAACGGTGCCGAAATGCTGGTGGTAAAATTATACATGGGCCTTGAAGAGATGCCCGGTTTCGGCGTGGATAACCTGGGGTACCCCGTGGTGGACACATTCGAACCGCTGGCCTCCGGTCTCCCTCAGCGTACAATGAGTGCCTGGCGGATGAAGTATCAATTCATGAAAGGCAATCCCCCGCGCCTCGTGGACGTTCACCCCAATGAAGCGGCCCATAAGATCATTGCCGACGCCATCATAGAAAAGATCCGTTCTGAAGTGCCTAAAGTGCGCTAAAGCAGCAATTCTAATTTTACCACGAAGAACACGAAGAACACGAAGGGAAAGATAATAAAAGACGTTGATCTAGCCGTCGGCATGATGTTTTTGGTTC
>Ga0210082_1000083_pt1 | contig 19685 bp, 17 predicted proteins | sample White_ThreeSqA_D_2_FD_185592 | JGI IMG/M metagenome (GOLD analysis project Ga0210082, IMG submission 185592) | Wetland microbial communities from the San Francisco Bay, California, USA, that impact long-term carbon sequestration -... | ecosystem: Environmental > Aquatic > Marine > Wetlands ... | reverse complement strand
TAAACACGGATAAAAAATAAAAAAAATCCGTGTGCATCCGTGTAAATCCGTGGCTAAAGATTTTCATTATTTTAGGGCGACGGCGCGCCGTCATGAGGGGCTGCCATGAAATAAAGGAACAGGCAAGCCTGTTCCCTACATCCTTAATTTCATCGTCTCCGGGCGAGGCCCGCATTATGACTGACTGTCCCATGGTTTTACCTCCAATTTACTTCCTCATTTATTCCCTATTTAATCCGTCACTTATCCCGCCACCGATTTTGTCGCTTATTCCCGAAATTGTTTTTCCTACCTGCGTTTCCCATTTATCCCGCCATTTATCCCGCCATTTAATCCGCCACTTATCCCGCCGCTGCTTTTATCACATGTCCCTGAGATTGCTTTTCCTATCTTCTTTTTCATTTATCCCGCCACTTAATCCGCCATTTAATCCGCCATTTATCCCGCCACCTGTTCACTCATCTGAGTTAGACCTCTCTTTGGGATAATATCCACCGGTTTTTTTATTGCCGATAAATTCGATTTTTTCTTCACTCTTCAATTTTCTTATCCACCGCTCAACCGTTCTTAGAGGAATGTCCAACGCTTCCGCAATAGCGGTGGCTTTATGACCGTGATTATTTTTGATGTAATTATACATTCTTTTCACATCGCCATTTACTACTTCATTTACCTCCTCACTTGAAGTGGCATCCCTTTTGGAGTAATACCCCCCGGCTCTTTTGCTGCCGATAAATTCAATTTTACTCTCATCCTTCAACTCTCTTATCCAGCGTTCGGTTGATCTTAAAGGAATATCTAACGCATCCGCGATAGAAGAAGCGTTATGGCCGGGATTCTCAATTATGTAATTGTGCAATTTATTTACATACTCATTTGCACCCCTATTTATATGCTTACTTACATACTCCTTTATTTCCTCATTCAGATACTCGATGACATCTTCACCGGATACGGAAATACTTTCGTCATCCTCCTGGCGGTAAAAAACCACGGTGAAACCGGTCTTAAGCATCCAGAACTCGACACTAACACGATTCTCCAAACACTCTTCATAAATCCTCTTTAATCCCGAACCCCACTTCTCGACATCCTTCGACAAAAATAAGGTCTGCGCAATAAGGGGATTCCTTAAAACGGAACGCTCACGCCCCTCTATAAAATCCTGCGGTGTTAACCCCTCGGGGAAATCACCGGGATTGTATATCTCTACCCTGTTCTTAAATATGGCGATCTCATTGCCCTTGGGCACCCAGTAATCCCGGTGACAAACGGAATTGACCAACGCTTCCCTTATGGCCCTTACCGGGATTTCCGGGATTTCCTCCCGCTCGAGCTTACCGAACTTTACCCGCCACTTCATGTGCTTGGTGATATACAACTCCATCTCGTCCAATAAATCGAAAACATTTCCCCGCAGAGTCTTGATGTCCAAAAATGTCAACTTATCCTTACCCGCAAAAATCGCCAGTTGCACTTCAAGAGAATTCTCCTCGCTAAATAAAACCTCCGCCGCATTTAACAATTGCCCGTTTTCAATCAATCCCAGCTTTTGCAGTGTGTTTTCGATATTTTCATACCTGAATTCCAATCGACCCACGGCATTGGCTTTCTCTACAAAGGTTTTAACGGTCTCTTCATTTAAACCGGGGAGTTGTTTTTTCGAGGGTTGGGATTCCCACTTGATCTTATCGGCATGCTTCTTTAATATGGAATTCTCGATTTCCTTTGCGCTCAATTTCCTGTCTTCGTCGCCGACGCGTTTATACGCCCTGCCAAAAGCATAGTAAGGTTTTTCATCGCCTTCAAATTTTACATGGATACACTGTTTCCCTTCGATCTTAACGGCATTGATCTCTGGATAGACTTTCGGTTCGATGTTTTCGGAGATGGACTGCGAAATATCCCTTATGGTTTTCCCGGAAATACCCTGCCAACAACGGTCCCGTCGTCTTTTATCCCGAAATAGACTTCTCCGAACCCATGCTTGTTTAAAATCGAAACGATAGAGACCACCGCTGGTTTTAACTCAGAGGTTGATCGCTTGAGCTCCAGCGTTTCGCTTTCCTTGAATTTGGTGTTCATGCTATCTATTTTACACCAATTCTCAATTATATTCAAAATAATACAGAGACACGAAAAAATTAAAACTCCTTTCCTATTCAAATCTTTTTCTAAATGATATATAATAGTAATCCTTAAACGGTCGTAGGTTGGAGGTCGGTATGATTGAGAATAAAAGTGTGGTCGTGGTGGATGACGACCAAAAGACCATTATTATGGTCGGAGAAATCCTGAGTCTCATGGGGTTCCGGATTTTCGCCGCCGATGACGGGAAAAAAGCACTGAACGCAGTAAAAAAGGAGAAACCCGATCTGTTTGTCTGCGACCTTCTTCTTCCAGGTATTCATGGGGCCGAATTGTGCAACTTGATCAGGCAGGACCCGGAGTTGGACAATGTTAAGATCATCGCAATGAGCGCGGTCTATAATGAACGCGACTACAAACTGGCAATGAATTTCAAGGCCGATGCATTTATCGGGAAACCCTTCGGCATCGATGAATTCGAGCGACTGGTAAAAAAGGTTACGGGTATTTAAGCCACCGGCATTGAAACGATAAAAAATGGTAAAGAAACACGAGGCCGAAGGGTCGAACTCAGGACAGGATTCACAGGATGTCAACGTTTACGAACGGGAATACCAATTATTAAAAAAAGCCCAGGACATTGAAAAAAACGATGTAAATTCCCTGGAAGAGCTGACCTCGAGTCACAAGACCCTTGTCAAAGAGTATAAGAAACTACTCCGAAAAACGGAAAAGATCACCCGCATCGGCGACAACAACCAGCGAAAAGTCCTGCTGGCTTACGATAAGATCGAAAAACAAAATAAAGAATTGGGAAAAGCAAGGGAAGAAGCAGACAGGGCAAGTAAGGCAAAGAGCGAATTCCTGGCACGCATGAGCCACGAAATCCGCACCCCCATGAACGCCATTTTGGGCATGACGGAATTGACCCTGTTGACGGACCTGGACGAAGAACAGGTGGACTACCTGGAAACGGTCAAAGAAGCGGGCGAAAACCTCTTGCACGTGATCAACGATATCCTGGATTTCTCCAAGATCGAGGCCAACCGGTTGGAACTGGAACGTATCGATTTCGACCTGGAGGAGGCCATTCAATCCACGGTAAAGATGCTGACGGTTTCCGCGGAGCAAAAAGGACTGGTACTGATCTATGAGATCGATGACGATGTCCCCCTGTTCTTAAAAGGGGATTTTATGCGGTTGAAGCAGGTGATCGGCAACCTGGTGGCCAATGCGATCAAATTCTCGGACCAGGGAGATATTAAGATCGACGTTCGGCGGGTGGAGAGTGATCGGGGCGGAGGAGGGACACCGGAACAGGCGGCAAAGATTCCCCTGGTATTTTCGGTCCGGGACCGGGGTATCGGTATCCCGGGTGAAAAACAAAAGGTTATTTTCGAGGGATTCAGCCAGGCCGATAGCTCCACTACCCGGGAGTTCGGCGGTACGGGGTTGGGGCTGACTATTTGTAAGCAGTTGGTGGGATTGATGGAAGGGATTATCTGGGTGGATAGTACACCGGGAAAGGGAAGTACGTTTACTTTTACGGCTGTATTCGATCCCGGGAACCCGGAGGCCGCGGTCTCCCAGATGGCAAAGCCGGACCTGACGAAAGAGCAGGGCGAGCCGTTAAATATTTTGGTGGCGGAAGACAGTCTCACGAATGCGAAACTGGCGGTGATATTCCTCGAGAAGCTGAATCATAAGGTGGTCCATGTTATCAATGGTCTCGAAGCGTTGAAGCGGTTGAAAAAGGAACCGTTCGACCTGGTATTGATGGATGTGGAGATGCCGGTGATGGATGGTTTCGAGGCGACGCGGCGTATACGCGAGGATAAATCGGGGGCATTTGACACGGAAATCCCGGTTTACGCGATGACGGCCCATACGATGCCCCAGTACCGCGAGAAAGCGTTTTTGCAGTCGATGAACGGGTTTATTACGAAACCGGTGGATTTTTACAAGTTATCTTCTCTTCTTTCGGAATTAAGACCCCCGGAACCGAAGGGGTCGGAACGTGTGGATGTTCCCGTGCCTGAGGAGCCGGTAAAGGAAGAAGCGGCGGGGGAACGGTTCCATGTGGAGAAAGAAGGGCAGCGGCTTAATAAAGAGGGGTCGTTGAAGCGGCTTCGGGGGGATGAGAAGCTTTATCGAAAGTTTTGTACGATGTTTTTGGATGAAATCCAGGATATTGCGACGAAGTTGGATTCGGCATTGACGAAAAAGGATTTTGATATGTTAAAGAAGCATGCGCATTATTTGAAGGGGTCGGCGGCGATGATCGGGGCTGAGCGGGCGACTCATTATGCGGCGCAGTTGGAGAAGGTTGCGGCGGAGGTGGGCGATTTCCGTGAAGCGCGCCGGTTGTTGTATCAATTAAAGATCGAACTATCCAACCTCAGGAAACCGTTATCCGAGATTATCGAATAATGGTCCCATGCTGGGACTCCCTATAATGGCTTGAGAGGAGGTCCGAGGCATCGGAAACCTCCCGGGCCGTGCAAGTAGGGTCCAGCAGCAGGCTGGCCCCCCCGAAAAACTTTTATTAAACAAACGTTTTTGGGAGTCCGGAACCCTTTTTTCAAAAAGGGTTCTGGTCGCCGAAGGCATTAGTTTAACTTTAACCCATATTTATCGCTGATGTCCAGGGGCGGCATGTTGCCGTCCAGGGGGTTTTTGTCTTTTACATACCAATCATACCAATCAAGTATCCGGTACATTGAATCAATAATCCCGGGTTGATTACGGTTCCCGTGACCTTCACCGGGATACTGCACCAAACGGACCGCCGGATGATCGTTCATTTTCATTATCCTGAACAATTCCATACTCTGCGTCGGATGTACCCGGGGATCATCGGCCCCACCAAATATCAACGTCGCCGTCCGGCTCTGGTGCGCATAGTAAATCGGGCTGCGCTTCAACGCCAGGTCCCACATCTTCTCCAACGGGTCACCCGAATGTACATAAAGCTCTTCGTACGGGATGTCCGTGCTTCCCCGCTTACTGATGAGATCGCTGATTCCCACGAACATACATACCGCCTTGACATATTTCGTATAATAAGTCGCAAACCAGGCCGCCGCATAACCGCCGTAAGAACCGCCGCCCAGCCCGACCCGCTCCGCATCGGCAATACCTTGTTTTATCAAATAATCGATACCGTCGGCAACATCGTCAAACTCCTTACCGGCGGGGTCCTTGTATCCCACAAGCCCATATTTCACACCATATCCCGTGCTGGCGCGGTAATTGGGATGAAACACCACATACCCTTTCCCCGCCAATACCTGGCCCGCCGATGCGTAATTGGTAATCCAGCCGTTGGAATAATGGCCCTCGGGTCCACCGTGTACCATGACGATCAACGGGTATGTTTGACCCTTTTTATAGTCCACCGGGTAGATCAGGAGGCCCTCTATGGGTTCCCCGTCACGGGAATCGTATCGAATGACCTCCTGTGCGCCCAGTTTTCGATCGGACAACCAGGGATTCAGCGTGGTCAACCGTTCCGGTTGTTTCCCCGGTTTCAGGTAAAAAGGGTCACCGGGAACAGTCGGGGTAGTGCCGCTGAAAGCGGCATATTTCATGTCGCGCGAAAAACGGATACTCCTGATTACCACACCGGCATTTTGAGAATGGAAAACAATTTTCCGTTCCCCCCCGGCGGCGGGGACTTCGCTGACCGTCGGCCAGACCCCTTCGCCCGAAAGGTACATGACGGTATTGTTGTTTTTCCAGCCCAATATCTGCTCTACATGGCCGCGAAAATCCGGGACGGTCAGGTTTTTCAGGGTTTTTGTTTTTATATCCACAACATAAGCCTGGCTTACCGCGTGGTCTTTTTGTTCCAAAGCCGCCGCAAATGCAAGTTTCGATCCGTCGGGACTGAAAATGAAATTTCCCAGCTTCTTGTCCTCCATCTCGATCAGGAGGGTCAAATCACCGGTTTTTAAATCCAGGAGGTGAAGCTTCTTGAACATATAGTAATAGTCCACGAGATTTTTCGGCGATACGGCGGCCGCAATGGTCCGGCCGTCCGGGCTGAAAACAAACTCCCAGACCGTTTTGCCTTCGGTCAATTGTTTTACATGAGGATTACCTGTTTTTTCATCTTTTTTATCAAGGTCGAGAAGGTAGAGGTTGCTGTGTTTCAGGTTTTCCTCGTAAAAGATGAACCCGTATCCTTTTTCCTTTAATTTTTTTTCTTTTTCCGATTCCGGTGAGGTGGCGATGAAGGCGAGTTTATTTTCTTTGGGGTGCCATTCAAAGTCGGAGACCCCGGTTTTGCTGTGAGTCAATTGTATTGCTTCGCCGCCGTCCAGCGGTATTTCCCATACCTGGGTTTCATCTTTTCCCCGATGGGTAAGAAAGCCCAGGGAGGAGCCGTTCGGGTTCCAACGGAGGTTGCGGATACTTACTTTTCCTGTAATAAAGGGTTTTGCCTTGCGGGTCCGGGTTGACATCACGTACAGTTCCCGGTAAGCGCCGCCGGCCTCATCATTTGCTTCCCGGTTGACATTCACCGTAAAGGCGATCTGGCTTCCGTCCGGGCTGATCGCGATTTCCAAGCACGTCCGCGTTTCCAGAACGTCTTTGGGTGAGAACAACCCGGGAGTACTCTCTCCCCATTGTGAGAGGGGACAAAGCATAAAAAACATCGAGATAACAAACACAGAATAAATAATTTTCTTTTTCATGAAGACCTCCGGGATTAATAGTATCAAAATGTCGATAAGAATTCAATTTTTAGAGCTAAGATTGTTCCAAAAAATTTGGAAAAATGGTAAACTAGGGAGCATAAAACAGAAGGATGTGAACGATGAGCTTAAAAGAGCAGTTGGCATACCTCATGAAGCCATTATGTGAAATGCAGTCGGAGTGGTGGAGTGGTGGAGTGGTGGAGTGATGGAGTGATGGGAGGCGAGGTCCTTAGGGTTATTTTGCCTTGTGCCGGGGAGGGGAACCGGTTGGGGTTGGATACACCCAAAGAGCTTTTCGAGATCGTGCCGGGTACGCGGTTGATCGATTTTTCGCTGCACCACATCGCGGCGGCTTCCGAAAGGGCGGCTTCCGGTGGTTTCCGGTTGAAGGTCGCCGTGGTCGTTCGTCCGTGGAAAGAAGCGGTAAAGGGATATGTGTCTCGGAAACTGCCGGGCATTACGGTTGAAACCGTCCTATTCAACGAAACTTACAGGGAATGGCCCGGCTCGGTTTATTCCGCATCGGGTGTTTATTCCGACCGTAACCTGGTGATTCTGCCGGATTCCTGTCTTCGTTTGCGTGAGGGGGCGTCGTGTGGTCGGGACGTGTGTTTTGACGAAGAGGGGAAGACGTTGGTCGAATTGGTTTCCGGAGCCCTGGAAAAATACGGCGCGGTTTTCGGCAGTGTTTCCTGTACCGATCCCGGGGTATTGAGGCATCTGGGTGCCATGCGCGTGGAGGGGGAGCGGGTGACCGCTTTCCAGGATAAGCCCACTCGAGACATTGGGCGGTTTAACAGTTTCTGGGGGTGTTACGGGTTCCGGGGGGAATATGGAAAATCTCTTTATGACTTTTTAATTCAGTCCGTCGATCATCGGGCGGTATCTTTGGAGAACCAGCCGTTTTATCCCGTGGGGATAGTTCCTCTTCATTCTTACGGTGACCTGGGCACCTGGGAAACTATCAACCGGTTCCGTTCGGATTTTTAAAAAAAAAGGCTCTTGCGTGGGGGCCGAAATATTGCGAAAGAAAAACAAGGAAATACAGGTTAGGACCCGATCTTGGAACGGATCAAGTCGAATACCATCGGGAGCTCATGACTCAAACGGTCGATCATTTTAAGTATCCGGTGTCCCTCGGCACCGTTGTTCTTTTCCTCCAGTTGGGAAACTTCAAGATTGTACAACACATCCGTGAGCGACCGGTCCAATTCCATCAAGTGCATCATATCGTTCTTCGGTAAATCTTCCAGCCGCACACGAAGAGAATCCAACGACCTTAAAAACCCGGAAATAAGCAACGCCGCGTCCAACACCTTCTTCCTTGCCGTGGTAATGGGTAAAAACGCATAGGCGGGATTAAACGACTCTTTTAACTCACGGTATTCCTCATTTACCAACTGCTGAAAATGCCGCTGAAGTTCCGGGGGAAGATAGGGCTTTTCCAGGCCGGTAAAAAGATAATCTTCGATTTTTTTATAACTGAACCCGTTTTGCGCCGTGATCTGGTCCAACAGGAGCGCCCGCACCACCACAACGTTGTTATTGTTATTAAGGTATTCCAGTATTCCATCGATGGTCTCGAATTCATACTCGTCGTCCCCGCCGGCGTCCAGGTAATCGGTTAAATCAGGATAAGCATTGAGATCTTCCACATCCTCGTGGGCAAAATGAAAGATTTTCCGCCCGTTGGGCAGGATGGAAAACCGGATATCCGGGTTTTCGCTTAAAAGCGGTCCCAGTGCCGTCCCGGGCCGGTCCCATGTCTCGTCTTTCATCGAAAAATAAGTGTAAAGCAACTGTTTCTCAACGTTCGGATACAGCAGTTTCTTTTCCAGGACCTTTTTAAGCGAATCGATAAATTTCCTGTCTTTTTGCTTTATTTCAAATATATGGGTCCGGTAATTGTCCAGCGAATCGTATCGGATGGAAAAAAGTCCCGATTGAAAGTCTAACGATCTTACGATAACCGTATCCCCTAAATTAAAATCATTCGCTTTATAAAACGCCCTCATGTCCCAGGTCTTGATCTCCAGGGGGGCGTCTTCCTCCAGGATGTCTTCGATATTGATTATGGGCATTTTTTCAAGGTCCATTAAACTGAAAAACACCTGGATATCCGCCATCTTAAAATGTTTGGTTTCACTCTTCAAGAGTGAACCGTTATACCGGAACACGATTTCATCCATGGGTTTTCCAAAGGGGTGGAACGGAAGCAGCCGGTGTCCCGGGATAAAGATACCCTTTTCAATTTCGAATTCCGTGGGTTGGATACGGATGGGAATATTTCCCAGGAATGAACTGCGGGGAAAAAACGTTTTTTTCTCGCAAACAAAATAATCGTTGACCTGGAGCACTTCGGCAAGTTCGGATTCACTTCGTTTTGTTTTTTCCAGGCCCGTTGTTTTAAATAATTCAGGCAGGGTGAAAGGGTGGGCGATTGCACCCAGGTAATCGAAAATGATCTCTTGTTTTTCGTCGTAAACGCCTGTCATTTTTGACCTCTTTTTCTTAAAGTATACCTTTTCATTATACCCGATAAAAGAAAAAATTGCGAATTAATTTTTTTTCGCAATGATTTGCCTTGTTTCGTTGCATTTTATAATGGATTTTGATACTATATGTATATGAACAAAATACGATTAATATTTTTGGCCGTGGTTTTAATAATATTGATTGTGGCCGGTATAAAATTCAACACGTTCAAATCACCGGTAAATCCGAAGATCAGTAAAATCTCGGAGTTCAAAATTACCCAGATATCCGGGAACGGGAACGTGTTTATGGACAAAAACCCAATCGAGAGAAAACAACTGCCCCTCTCGCAATCCGTCGATATGAAACGGATGTTGTACCCGGATGAAATGTATCTCATGACCGACCTCCACACATCCTTCGAATTTTACTGCTTCGGCGCGTCCTTTACCGTGCTGCCCAACTCCTATTTATACTACCAGCCCAAGACTATGGAGATATGGTTTTTCCCGGGTGAGTTCCACTGGGAAAAAAAGGTTAAGAGCAAGAACATCGAAATTTCCATTAAATCGGAAGAGGCAAAAGACGATGAATCTCCCCCGCGGATCGTTACTCTCTCCGATGCCGGGAGGCTAAAGATCACCCGGAATATCGTCGAAGTGTGGAATTATTCGGGAAATTTGAAGTTCAACGACGGAGAAGAGTCCTACAATCTCAAACCCAATCAATACCTTATCTCCAAAAGTCGCCAGAAGGTCGCTACATCTCGCATTTTGCACGCCCCCGACGTGATCTCCCCGGAAACCAGGATCATTTCTTTAAACGAACCGGGAGACTCCATCGTAAAATTCAGTTGGCGGGGCGTAAAGGGCGCACAAAGATACATCCTGCGATTGTTCTCCTCGAGCCTGATGGAGAACATCCTTTACGAAAAAGAGGTGAACACCAACCGCATGAACCTTGATTTGCTCCAGTTCGAGGATTTCGGAGATTTTTACTGGCAGGTATCCGCCTATGATCCCGAAGGCGGCAGCGAAGGCGCCCCTTCCAAACTGGGCTATTTAAAAATTACGGGAGCTTTACTGAACAAAGAAAATATCCTGAAACCACCGGAATTGAAGATCAATACATTTGACGTCAACGGGAACCTGGTCCTGATCGGCGGGGAAACGGATAAAAACGCGTCGTTGTTTATTAATGATGTTTCCATTCCTCTCAATGCGGACGGCACTTTTTTTCATACTGTAAATTTTTCGAAAATAGGGCGATACCCGGTTTTTTTCAAAGTAATTTCGGCTTCGGGAATGGAAACATCCGTGGAACGTTATGCCACTATTTTTGACGAATGAAACCGGAAAAACCAGTACACATCGATTACGGAACCATGGGCCAAAAAGCCTGCCGGTTTATTTTGGATGTGCAGTCCACGTCCGCTATCTCCGATGTATGGGAATTGTTCTTAAGCGTGGTGATCGAAACATATCCCGTGAAAGAAGCACGGTTGTCCTATAAAGCAGGCATATTAGCCAATAACCTCATATCCACCCCGGAGAAACACAAAATAATTACAACGGAATCGGAGGTAGATAATTCTTTATTTTTTGAAACCACCAATGAATTTGATTTTCGATTCCTGGATTCGGAAATCCTGGTATACAAACGGCTGGATGCCGCCGTCATCCAGGTCCGGTTGATGCTCCCGGATCCGGCCGGCGTTACCGCTTTCGCCGGTGGAAGCGGACGCGATTCCCGCAAGGAAAAATTCCTGCTCCTCAGTCAAATCCTTATCAACCATGTCATCCTGCTCCTGAAGATCGGGAATCTCGAGTTTCACTCCATCAAGGATGATATCACCCTGGCATTCAACCAGAAATATCTAAGGACCTTTATTCGAAATGAGATCGAACGGTGCAGACGGTACCCCTCGATCTTTTCCGTTGCCTTCTTCGATCTCGATAACTTAAAAGAGGTCAATGAAAAATTCGGACATTTGATCGGCACCCAGGTCCTGAAAGAAGTGGCCGAAGTATTAAGACAACAGGTTAGAACCATCGACCTGTTGTCGCGGTTCGGGGGGGACGAATTTGTCATCGTTTTATTGAAAACAAATTCCGCCAAGACATTTGAAATCTGCAACCGCATCAAGCAGAACATGGACTCTACTCTTTTCTTACAGGATAGAAGTTTAAACATAAAAATGACCGGATGTTTCGGGATATCGAGTTTTCCCCGGGACGGGAATTCCGTGGAAGAGCTCATAAGAAAAGCCGATTCCGCCATGTATGAAGTGAAGCGAAGAGGTAAAAACGGTATAAAAATTTATGAAGGAGTTAATGAATAACATGGGCATGTTTTCAAAGATGCACAATTATTTTAGTTCGGATCTGGCAATTGACCTTGGTACGGCCAATACATTGGTATATGCCAAGGGAAGAGGCGTCGTTATCCGCGAACCATCCATGGTGGCCGTTGAAAAACACACCCAGAAAATACAGGCGGTGGGGACCGAAGCCAAAGAGATGCTGGGCAAAACCCCGGCCAACATCATTGCCATAAGGCCGATGAAAGATGGGGTTATCGCCGATTTCGAGATCACGGAAAGAATGTTGGAATATTTTATCCGGAAAACACGGGGCGGCGGTCATTTCCTGAAACCCCGTATCGTGATCGGCGTACCCTCCGAGATCACCCAGGTGGAAAGACGGGCCGTCAGGGATGCGGCGCTGCGGGCCAGGGCCAGTGAAGTCTTCCTCATCGAACAGGCCATGGCAGCGGCCATCGGCGCGGAGCTGCCCATTACCGAAGCCGGCGGTAACATGATCGTCGATATCGGGGGCGGGACCACCGATGTGGCCGTTATCTCCCTCTCCGGTATCGTTATTTCGCGCTCCATCCGTACCGCCAGCAATGAAATGGATGAAGCCATCATCCAATATATAAAAAAGAAATACAACCTTCTCATCGGTGAACGTACCGCGGAACAGATCAAAATTAAAATCGGTTCCGCCTATCCGTTGGATGACAGCCTGGAAATGGAAATAAAAGGCCGGGACCTCTCGCACGGTATCCCCAAAACCATCACCGTTAACGATACCGAAATTCGTGAGGCCCTGGAAGGCGTTGTCCATGCCATCGTGGAAGCGGTAAAAAATACCCTGGAAAAAACACCCCCGGAACTCTCCGCCGATATCGTGGACCGCGGCGTTATCCTTTCCGGGGGAGGTTCGCTGCTGAAAAATCTCGATAAACGACTCAGGGAAGAAACCTCCCTGCCCGTCTTTATCGCCGACGACCCACTCTCTTCCGTGGCACTGGGTGCCGGGAAAATCCTGGACAATATCGACCTGTTGAAAAAGGTGGGGCAAAACTATTGAGAAATATGAACCCGGACGGTGAAATATCGAGTGAGCGAAAGTATTTCATACTGGTGGCTGTCCTGTTTCTAAACCTGGTGCTGGTCTCCAACCACGTGGTGTTAAAAGACCAGCGGACCCTGTTCCAGACCATCGTCGGCCTTATTATCTCACCGTTCCAGATCGGCTTTCAAAAAACCGTGGATTTTATCTCCCATGAAGTCAAACATTACATCTTTTTAAAAGACAGTTATTCGAAATATCACGATATAAAAAAGAAGTATACCCGCTTAAAATATGAAAACTACCTGCTGAAACGGAAATTAAACGACCAGGATTTCCTCCAAAAGATAAAGGAGAAAAATTACCATTTTATCAAGGCGGATGTTATTTCCATCGACCGGAATTTCCCTTTGGGCAGCCTTATGATCAACAAGGGGTCCCGGGGCGGAATTACCAGGGATATGATCGTTCTGAACGAAGTCGGGGAACTGGTGGGGAAAATCGTCGAACCCGTCTCTCCCTTTTCATCGAAAGTAAGACTTATCACCAGTTCCATCGGCGGTGTGGGGGCTTACATCGACAAAAACAGGCTGGAGGGTTTTTTGACCGGGAATAACTCCGCCGTTTGCCGGTTCAAATACCTCCTGGAGAACAAACCCGTTTTTAAGGGTGATTTGATCGTTACTTCCGGCACCGATGAAATCTTCCCCCCCGATATCCCTATCGGCCGGGTGGAAAGCATCCGGAAAGATTATTTGATGCAAGATATCGATGTCAAGCCCTTTTTTATCGAGAAATCCATTAAACAATTGATCGTTGTTAAAAAGGAGTTCGCCAGTGGTGGGTAGAAGATTCAAGATTGCGCTGTTCATCGGTTTTATTTTACTCCAGGTTGCCATTCACCGCTATGTCAACGAATTAAAGTTGAACCTGGATTTATTGTACCTGATTCTCGTGTATATTTCCATAAAATCGGGTTTCATGAAAACCGTGTTCTCGGCCGCCGTTATCGGGTTGATTACCGATTTTTTCAGTATGCAGGTAATGGGGGTTTTCGGGTTTTCCAGGACCATCATTGCTTACCTGTTGAACGAAACCGCGCCGCACATCGATTTGAAAAACAATACCTTTACATTTTTGCTCATTTCCGTTTCCCTTTTTTTGTCAAACCTGGTGGCAAATACGTTTTTTTATTTTATTTCAGGTACGGGTTTCGATTCGAATTTGATCCTTTATCCCCCGTTGTTAACCGGTTTGCTGGGGGTACTGATCATAAGTCCGTCAAGTATTAAACGTCATCTCGATGTATATTGAAAAGAGAAAGCTATCCCAGCAAGAGATCAAACGCATCTCCACCGTCATAAATATTTTTTTAATTTTGATATTTATCGTTTTGCTCTTTTTGTTCTGGAATGTCCAGATATTAAAAAATCAGTACTATACGGACCTGGCCACCAGTAATATCCGGAAAGAGATCGAGATCAAGGCCCCCCGGGGTTTGATCCTGGATAGAAAGCGCAGGCGTCTCTCGGAAAACAAGATCAATTTCAACCTCTTCGTTACGCGCGAATATTCCAGGAACATGAACCGCACGATCAAGACCGCCGCCGCGCTTACCCGGATGGAGCCGGACGGGATAAGAAAAGCCATCGACAAGTATAAAGGATATCCGAAGTCCTACTCCATCCCCGTGAGAAAGGATTTACCCCTGGGCAAAGTCATTTATATCGAAAGCCGTTCCGATGAATTCCCGGAATTCGAGATCAACATCGAGCCTGCCCGGGCCTATCCCTACAAAGAGATGGCGTCCCATATACTGGGATATATTTCCGAGTTGACCCCCGGGGAACTGGTAAGGAAAAAAGGATACAAGCTGGGCGATTTGATCGGTAAAAGCGGTATCGAAAAAGTGTACGAAAGCAGTCTCAGGGGTACCGGCGGGGTGCGCACCGTGGTTAAGGACAACCTGGGCAAGGTCCGGGAAATCCTGGACGAGGAAAACCCCACCATCGGCGGTTCCGTTATTCTCACCATCGACCTGGAGCTTCAAAAGTATATCGAGGAGCTTTTTGCCGGGCACAAAGGGACCGCCGGGGTTGTGGACCTGAGAACCGGTGGGATTCTTGCCATGGTCAGTAAACCCAATTTTAATCCCGAGTTCTTTTCCGGTCCCCTGGAGACCGAGGAATGGCTTGCCCTGATCAACGATCCGGACAAACCGCTGCACAATAAATTCCTGCAGGGATTGTATTTGCCCGGTTCCGTTTTCAAGGTCGTAATGGCATTGGCCGCATTGGAGGAAAAGGCTGCCGATACGTCTACAATCTCGACCTGTTTCGGCCGGGTTAAGATATATGACCGTTATTTTCACTGCTGGAAACGTACCGGACATGGGAACATGAATATCTACAATGCATTAAAGGAGTCCTGTAATGTTTTTTTCTACCGGCTGGGAAAGAAACTGGATATCGATGTCATTGCCAAATATGCGCAAATGCTGGGGCTGGGCCGGGAAACAAAGCTCGATTTGCCCAATGAGAAAAAAGGCCTGTTCCCCACCAAGGAGTGGAAACTCCGGGAATTGAACCAAAAATGGTTCCCCGGCGAAACCATTTCCGTGGCCATTGGCGGCGGTATGATGTATGTCACCCCCGCACAAGTATTGGAAATGATAAGTACCGTTGCCCTGAGGGGCCGGAAGCCCCGGTTTCATCTCATGGAACAGATTGAAAAAGACGGTAAAGTGGTGGAAACGTATAAACCGGCGTTCGAAAACGTGCCCATCGCCGGGGAAAACTTCGAAATTGTGATCGAGGGGCTTTACCGGGTGGTCAATGACGGCGGGACCGGCAGGGCGGCGAAGATCGACGGTCTCGATATTTGTGGGAAAACCGGGACCCAGTTGATCCTTTCATTGGAGAATCCCAATTATAAACAATTGGTCAAACAGAAACGGTTTACGCCTCATTCCTGGTTTGCATCTTTTGCGCCCAGGAATAAGCCCGAGATTGCAATGGTGATATTCATCGAGAACGGTGGTGATGCCGGGGCCATTGCCGCCCCTATTGCGAGAAAGATATATAAAAGGATATTTGAATGAGTGTCGATGGTCGAAGGAGCGAAAAATCATGAAAGAGTTTTTTAAATTTTTTGATAAATTTACGTTTCTTATACTTTTGATGCTTGCACTCATCGGGATTGTGTTGATATATAGTGCCGCCCACACGTCGGAGCAATCCAATTTTACAAAGCAGCTTTTGTGGCTTTTGGTGGCCGTCACCGCGTTCTTTGTTGTTTTCAAGGTCAAAACCGAGGCTATTTTCAACCTCAGCTTTGTATTTTATGTAATCCTGGTGGTTGTACTGGTACTTCAGATCGGCGCCGGGAGGATTATCTCCGGTACCAAAAGCTGGATAAAGATGGGATTCTTTTATATCCAGGTCTCCGAATTCATAAAGATTCCCCTGGCCCTTTATTTGGCAAAAACCCTTACCAAATTTTCCATTATCGATGTGCGCGGTTTTATCAGGTTGATGATCATACTGGGTCTTCCTTTCGTATTGATCGCGATGCAGCCGGACATGGGCACGGCGTTTATGTTGACGTCCTTCATGATTTTCGCCGTTATTCTTAAGAAGATCAGGCCCGTTATTATTATTTTTACATTGGTGATAATAACCGCCGGTGCTCTCGGTACCTGGCACTATGTTTTGAAACCTTATCAGCAAGACCGTATTATTTCTTTTTTAAATCCTGAGAAATATAAAAAGTCCACCGGGTATCAGATCATCCAGTCGAAGATTGCCGTGGGTTCGGGTGGTTTGGCGGGGAAAGGGTACCTTAACGGTACCCAGTCCCAGTACAAGTTTTTGCCTACCCGGCACACGGATTTTATTGTTTCCGTGTTGGGGGAGGAGTTCGGGTTTTTGGGTATTAGTTTCTTGTTTTTATTGTTTTTTATATTATTTTACCGGCAGTTCAATCTGAAGACCGAATCCGATGAGGAGTTTTATTATGTTTATCTTTTTAATGGATTGATCTTGTTCCAGTTCCTCGTCAATATTTTGATGAGCATCGGTTTTTTCCCTGTCATGGGGGTGCCGCTGCCTTTTGTATCATATGGCGGTTCGTCGCTGCTGGCCTTTTTCATTGGAGAGGCCATCATATTCAAGATCAAACTCAACACGTTTCTCAATGAGTTTTAATCTACCAGGGGGGCTTTTTTGAAAAACCGCCCCCCTGGACCCCCCGAAAAACTTTTATCTAATAAGAGGTTTTTGGAGGTCCGAACCGGCGAACCTTTTTCCTCAAAAAAGGTTCACGGTCGCCGAAGGCATTATATTTAATCCGTGCAAAAACTCTAAAAAGATGCTAAAATAGACAACCATGAAAAATACAGACAAAATGACTGCCCGGGAATTTATATTCAAGCTCGCAAACCCACAGGTCTACACCGGCAAAGAGATCAACGCCGTCCACAAAAAACCTCGTAAAGATTCAATCGATATTTGCCTTGTATTCCCCGATACCTATGAGATCGGCATGAGCCACGACGGCCTCAAAATCCTCTACCACCTCCTCAACCAAATCGACAACGTCATCGCCGAACGGTGCTTCCTGCCCGAAAAAGCCTCCATCGAAACCTTTAAAGAACACAACTTCCCCCTCTTCTCCCTGGAAACCAAACGCCCCCTGGGCGAATTCGACCTCGTCGGCTTCTCCCTCTTGAGCGAAACCACCTTTACCAACGTCCTGCAAGTACTCGACATGGCGCGAATTCCTTTACGAAGGGAGGAACGGGACGATTCGCACCCCATCATCGCCGCAGGCGGCATCTCCGCCGTGAACCCCGAACCGCTCCGGGATTTCATCGATATCTTTGCCGTGGGCGACGGTGAAATCATCTTCCCCGAAATCGTCACCGTCTTATCGGAGATCAAGAAACGGGGATTAACTAAGGAAGAGCATTTAGGGCTTTTCGACGATATCGAAGGGATTTATGTCCCCGCACTTGCCCCACTGGAAAAAAAAGGCCGCTTTTACATCCCCCGGGTGAGCAAGCGGAAAAAACGCAAACCCGTCGTCAAGACCCTTAAAACCAGCGACGCCATTGCCGGGCACAACGTCATCGTACCCATTACCAATGTCGTATTCAACCGGCTGACCGTGGAGATTGCCCGCGGGTGCCCCCAGAACTGCCGGTTCTGCCAGGCCAAATCCTATTACGCCCCTTACAGGGCCCAATCCCTGCAAGACACCATAACCTATATCACGGAAGGTCTCAAAAAAACCGGTTTCGAAACCTTCTCACTCTCCGCCCTCAGCGCCGGGGACTACCAATGGATGGAAGAACTGCTGCCGTTGATTCCCTGTGTCATCAGTCCCGGTACGTCCTTTTCCCTGCCCTCCCTCCGGCCCTCTACCCTGTCCGAAGACCTGCTCGCCACCATGTCCCTTTTCAGGCGCACCGGTATCACCATCGTACCCGAAGCCGGGACCGAGCGGCTGCGGCGCGTCATCAACAAAAACGTCACCGATGAAGAGATTTTCAACGCCGTGGAGCTGGCCCTGCGGCACAACTGGCAAAAGATAAAACTCTACTTCATGATCGGTCTCCCCACCGAAACCATGGAAGATATCGACGGTATTGTCCAACTCATCTTCAAAATAAAAGAAACCGCCGCATCCGCAAGAAAAAAGATACACATCCATGCCTCCTTCTCCGCCTTTGTCCCCAAACCCCACACCCCGCTCCAATGGGCGCCCAGGGAAGACACCCATGAAATTTTCCTGAAAATCGATTACCTCAAGAAGCACCTTAAACAGACCCGGCACCTGGACCTCGATATCCACAGTCCCCATAAGGGCGTCGTCGAAACCATCCTTGCCCGGGGCGATTACCGGGCGGGTGAACTGCTGCAAAAAGCCTTTGAAAAGGGCGAAATCTTTTCCGCCTGGGATGCCGAATTTCATTACCGCCAGTGGCGGGAGTTGTTCGAGGGCACCGACCTGGAAATGTTCCTCTCCGAAATCGGTACCCATGAAGAACTGCCCTGGGATTTTTTCGACATCAATTATAAAAAAGAGTACCTGATCGGCGAATATGAAAAAGCCCTCGCCGCCGTCGAGACCCCCTCCTGTTCCGATATGCGGTGCGGCGATTGTAACGGCTGTCTTTTCGGTTTCAAACGGGAAACGCGGAAAACGCGGAAAATAGTGGAACCGGTCCCGCCACATGAAATTAAAACACCGGATTACAAGAAAGTAAGGTTATTCTATCAAAAGACCGGTGATTTCATCTTTTTTTCCCATCTTTCAATGATGAGTTATATCGAGCGGTTGATACGAAAGGCGGGTATTTTGTTTAAATGTACCGAGGGGTTTCATCCCCGCATAAAGCTTACCGCTCTCCCGGCCCTTCCCGTGTTTGCCACCGGTCTCGAAGAGGCAGCGGAACTTTTTGTGGACGCCGGTATCGATGCCGGGGAAATCCTGGAACGGTTGAACCGGGCGTCCGAGGATGAAGCATTTTCGTTTAAAAAGGTCGTTTTTGCCGACCGGTCCCGTCCGCTGCCGCGGGACATTCATTTCCTGGGATTCGAGATTGCCATACCGGGACTTTGCCGGGACGAGGAGAAAGTCGAAGGCATTAAGCGTCTCCTGTCGAATACCGATCATGCTTCCTGGTCCGGTGATACCCTGGAATTGACCATGGATTACGCCCACCAGGGCCAGGAGCGGTTTGCCAAAATCTACAAACTCATCGACCCCGGGAGGCAGCACACCGTTCATTTAACCCGTACCCATGTCACCTTCAAAGAATTGCTGCCAATTGAAAAAAAATGAAAACCAGGGGGCCCACAGAGGGGGCGGCGCCCCCAACCCAAAATCTAGATCATCACAACCTCAAACAGAGTCTTCCAAAATATTCTTCGCAAAAAAACAAGAACTTCACCGTCAGTATCACAGAGGGGGCGGCGCCCCCAACCCAAAATCTAGATCATCACAGCCTCAAACAGAGTCTTCCAAAATATTCTTCGCAAAAAAACAAGAACTTCACCGT
>Ga0210082_1000082_pt1 | contig 19730 bp, 13 predicted proteins | sample White_ThreeSqA_D_2_FD_185592 | JGI IMG/M metagenome (GOLD analysis project Ga0210082, IMG submission 185592) | Wetland microbial communities from the San Francisco Bay, California, USA, that impact long-term carbon sequestration -... | ecosystem: Environmental > Aquatic > Marine > Wetlands ... | reverse complement strand
AATAATAATGGATACAAAAATCAGACGTCTTATTTTATCGATCACAGTTCCTCCTTTTTAAACTATATTGTATAAGAAATCGTCACCGGTTTCAAGTCATTGCGAGAGAAGAAGAATTCAAGATTCGATAGACATTTTTCTTTTTTCAGTGGGTTTATAAACTCAGCTTTTCCAATTCCAGGTCCCGGCGGAAACGATTGATACGGGCAATGTCCCACACCTCTATATTCCTCTCCTTCGCCGCACTCAACGCATCGGGATAAATGGTCTCCAATACAAACAAAATTGCCGAAGCCCCCTTCTCCACTTTCTCCAACTTGTTGATAAAAACCATTACATCGCCTAAAGTGACGTTCCCGGTCTTTACTTCACCCAAAACCAATCGATTCTCCTTATAAGCAATAAGATCAAATTCCTCACCCTCCAAAAAACCGCCGCGAACATCGCTGTACTCTTCCGAAACAAGGAACATCTCACGAACCTGGGCCTCGCGCGCCCGGCCCAACTGCGAGCGAACGGCATCCAAATAATCCCGGGTGGCACTGCGAAAAGCCGAAAGCTTCTCCTTCGACGTAAGTACCGACGAATCCTGGACACGCAAACACACACGAAGCCAATACTCCAAAAACGGGTCCGTCAGCCGGTACCCCCCATCCCCCTTGCGAATCAATTCAGACATTTGCAAAAAATCCAGGTATACCGGCAGCGATGTCGAACGGCTTACCACGGCGGATGCAATGTCCTTTACCGTATGATTACCCAGCGCAATCGCTTTTAATATAGCGAAATACTTCCCCATGTTCCTCTTCTTGAACGTTTTTTCCAGGGTGTCTTTGAAATGGATATAAAGGATGCCGTCGGTTTGAAAACTAACCGCCTCGATGGCTTCAATGATCACATCGTTGGGGACGCGCGTGTACCCCCGTTCTTTACATTTCAAAACAATTCGCTCAAAGAATGCGTTAATGAAAAAAGGAAATCCACCGGTCAACACCACCAGGAACGAAAGACCCATCTCACCCATGACGAGACCATGTTTTCTTAAGATGTGCAAGATAAACGCCCTGGCCTGATCAACCCCGAAAGCCCCTACCCTCTGAATGGAGAAATGACCGAAAAGAGGCGCGGAACCGGATTCCAGGATATCGCGCATCATCCCCAATTCGGAACCCGCCACCAGGTAATTCACATGGGCATCCGCCATTATTTGCCGCCGAAGCACATCGAGGACCGGGAGGGACAGATTCGTAAGGTTCTGAAACTCGTCGATCATCACCATAAACCGTGTATCCTCACCGGAAACCAATGCGGCGGGCAGTTTGAGCACCATCTCCAACACCCCGGTATCCGGCGGTGTGCGAAGCGCATCACGCAGGGCAAGAAGGTGTTTGGCCAACTTCGGTTTCAATTCCAGGGTCCGGGTAACCTGTTGGTCCAGGGTCTCGAAACTGTCCTCGAAAGCGCTCCCCTCATGCCCTTTGGTACGGAGAAAGTGCAATAAACAAACGTTGGCATAACGCACTAAAAAGGAACTGTCCGTGTCTTCGAACATTACATAGATATAAGGGCTGAGTATTCCTTTCCGTTCCAATCCAGGACGAATGTCCCACATGAGGGAGGTTTTACCCGACTTTCTCGGTCCGATAAGGGCAAAATTTTTTTGCCCCGCGCTCAGTGTTGCGATCAATGCTTCCCGGTTGAACAAATCTTCTCCCGTTACGGGACGCTGCAATATCTCCACGCTCAGGGTCTCCTTTCATTTATTTGCCGACGAATATATTCACCGGCGAATAATATGGTAACCCTTCACTTAAGAAAAGTCAAGTTTTTGGGGAAGGAGAAAAAAAGGGAGCGGAGTTGACAGGAATGATTTTTTACACCATTATTCCATTAGCGGTTTTAAGCGTATTATGAAAAAAATGAAATTACGTTGTCCTGGTTGGATGGAGCAAAATGCCGATAACCACCTTTAAGAGGGTGGCCCTGCCAGGGCCGGAGGTGTATGATGAAGGCAGGTATGATCATCTCGGGAAGCGGCGCCCTGATTTATTTAACATCCCATGAAAAATTTATGGACGATAACATCATTAAAAAATTCGAGGCCAAAGGCATCGACAAATTTATCGCCTACGAACTCCCCGTCGATGAAGCCAAAAGACGATACGGCGGCCATTTCGATATCGTCGTCCAGGACCTCAGGGAAACGGACGATCTCCGTGTCCTCGACTATGAAGGATGCCGCGCGTTTAAAATGTTCTCTTTCAAAGAGATGGGAGAACCCTATATTTACGAAAAAACACCCACAGGGTGAAATATTCATTTTTTATTTGACAAAACCGGGTGCGGGTATTATTATTATCCCCTGAATCGAAACCACTCTCTTTACAAGGAGCAAAACAACGATGAAGAAAGAACATACATTCAAGAAAATTCACGTGAATGCAAAAGCGATTATCGCGGTAGGAAGCGGGAAAGGCGGCGTGGGAAAATCAACGGTCACGGTCAACCTCGCCCTGGCAATGGCAAAAAAAGGACTGAAAGTGGGACTCATGGATGCGGACCTCTACGGCCCCAATGTCCCCCTGATGCTGGGGATGGAAAAGAATACCATGGCCCAAATTAAAGATAATAAATTAATCCCCACCGAACGGCTGGGGATACAGGTAATGTCCGTCGCCTTTCTCACGGACCCGGATAAAGCCCTGATCTGGCGCGGCCCCCTGGCAAACAAACTGATCGAACAGTTCCTCGCCGACGTGGAATGGGGAGAACCGGATGTCCTGTTGATCGATTTGCCACCGGGAACGGGCGATGTACCGCTGTCGATCATTCAAAAAGCGGAACTGGGCGGCGGGATTATCGTATCCACACCACAGGAAGCAGCCATCGCGGATGTCCAGAAAATGATCGATATGTTCAGGATGACCAATACGAAAGTACTGGGTATCGTGGAAAACATGAAATACGTCACCTGCCCCGGCTGCTCGGAAAAAATAAACCTCTACCCCAATAAAGACAATCGCAGCCTGACAAAAATCCTGGGTTATAATCTTTTAGCGGAATTTCCATTCGAACCGGGTATCGGTTTGAAAAAAGACGACGGCGCGCCGTTCTATCTCAATGAAGCCGAAAACAATACCACGATAAACGAATACGACAGGTTATGCGATAACGTAATAAACGAATTCAAAGTACTGAAAAAAGCGTTAAAATAATTATCGGTTAAACCGATTTCTTCCCGCTCAGGTGGGTGATGGCGATTTTGATGATACCGACGCGCTCCACCTCTTTTTTGCCGTACTCGAACGACTCAGCCGAAGAATAATGCCTCATGATCACATCCAATGCCTTTTTCTTTTGATCGAAATCCTCGATAATGAACGCCGTGCCGTAACCGATCACACTGCGGTAAGCCGTACTGCATTTGCAGGCTTCATCCTCACTGCCGGATATTTCCATGTCGATATCCATTTCAACACAGACCGTGTTGTTCTGTTTTATCATGTCCAGCTTACGGCCCTCTCTGGCGCAATGAATATAAAGGCAGTTCTCCCCCGCATCATACCCGAAATTGACCGGCACCACGTAGGGCGTATTATCCACCGCCAATCCCAAACGGCAAACCCCCGCTTTTTGCACGATCTCTTTAATTTCTTTAATGTCTTTTATTTCCTTTTCCTTTCGTCTCATTTCAATCCTTCCAGGGCGCGGGCAATGGTTTCCTGGCGGTCATCCAGGCGGAGAGACGCGGCCAGGACTTTTTTCGCTTCCGCTTTATTTCCCGTTTTCAAGTAAGCAAACCCCAGTGTATTCAACACCGTAATATCGCTGTCATAAATACGGTTGGCTTCGGCCAGGCTCTCCGCCGCTTCAACGTACCGCCGGTTTTGGAAAAACGCCTTGCCCTTTATGGCAAAATAATCGAAGCGGAATTTCTCAACGGCTTTTAGACTCTCCACCACCCGGAACACCCGGTCGATTTTTTTCATCCTCAGCAGCAGCATGCAAAGGTCTTTTACAAGCACGGGATAACCGGGCTTCATTGCAAACGCTTTTTCCATGAAGGCTTCCGCTTTTTCCAGTTTGTTCAAGCGTTGATACTGGATCCCCAGGATATGGTAATATAAAAAACCGTTTTCAAGCGGGACCGCCCGGTAAAGCTGCGTCGTATCCGGGACATGACCCGAAACCGTGACCGTAAATGTCTCGGTCTTTTCTTCCACCGGCTTCCCTTCATCGGGCACCAGTCGGGCCGTTACCCCGTAATACCCGGGGTTCATGGGTTCAAGCTCCCGGCTGAAGGCCCGCCTCTTTTCATCCGCCGCGATCTCGAAAGGATAACTCTTTTTGTATTTCCCCGGCTCGAAAAAATCATGGACCTCCACCACACCCTTTACCGGTTCTTCCTTCGTTTTCCCCCGGTCCAGGCTGAACACCACGTAAATTTTATCCCTGGTCCCGAAGGTGTTCCGGGGGTCCAGGGTGATTTCCATGTCCCTGAACCGGAAAGGCAAAAACGCCCGGCGATTCAAGGCTTTTATTTCTCCGGTAACCAGGACACCCGTGAGGACCGGGTGCGGCGGCGCACCGGCCGGGACCGAAATATCGGTATCGAAATACGTAAATTCCTTGTTCACCCGGTTCTGGAGCAGGACCGCCAACCGGTACTCCCCTTCCACCACGGGGAAACAATCCGAAATGATCATCCCGTTATAAAAATGCCGCATCATCTCTTCACCGGTCCCGGAAAAGGGGAACCGTTTCCGATACTCGAAAACCGTCTCGCCCGTTTCGCCGCGGCGGTCCGTTTTTTTAGTCAGGCTGACGGTAAGGTCGAAATTAAAGGAATAGGTATCCGTCTCCCCCAACGCGGCGGAAGAGAGACTTTTCGGCCGGAGGGCGAAATGAACGAAATCCAGGCCGGTTTCCGGGTTTTTCAAGACCATGGTCTTGTTCAGGGACTCGATGTAACTTATGGAATAATCGACATCCACCACCCCCCTGTATTTCAAGAAATTGGTGGCATAGGAATCGTTTATTTTCCTGGTGGGAGATACCATCACACTGTTCAACAGTTCACGGCTCCTTAAGGACGGGGCGAAATCCACCGATTCATTGGGAATCAACGACAGCGACGCTTTGGCCAGTTCCGGGTGGGCCTGTTCGAGCACCTCGTAATTGCCCCGGATATCGTTGATCTCCACGCCCTCGGTACCCTTCCCCCTTTTTACCAGTTGACCGGGACCGTCCACCGACGGATCGTAGATTCGGTACTCCCCCAACCCCTGTTCCTGGACAAAAACAATCCAGAAAGCGGGGGGAAGCCCGGGGCGTTTTATCCCGTAATACGACCATACCCGGGCCGGGTATATGGAACTGTCCGACTCGAACCGGTTCCTGCTGCTCGGCTCTCCCAGGATAATGTATATCCTGCCCATATCGGTGCGCCACCCTTCGCGGGGCGTGCCGTATTTAAAATACTTTTGGGCATATTGGAAACGCCGGATATGCTCCTCTTTAAACTCATTCTCGTCGGTCCCGGGTGAGGGGTCACGCATATTCCAGAAAAGAGAGATGAACATGTCCCGGTCCCGGTCGTTGGTCAATTTAAAAAACGTTGTTCTCTCGGCTCTGGTAATAATATAAGAGACCAGGTTCAGCCAATCCAGGTATTTTTTGGAGAGCCGGTTAACCTCTTTTTTCGCCGGGTTCCCGTGAAGCGGTTGTAAAAAACTCCCTCCACCGATCAAAAGGCAGAACAATAGTACCGGGAAAATTCCTTTCATTTTTTTGTTCTTCGTGTCCTTCATCCTTTGAGTGCCTTCAGGATTTCGCGGACCTGTCCGGCTTTTTCCGAACCGGGATCGTGTTTCAAATAGTTTTCAAAGGCCGTAATCGCGGCATCGTTATTCCCCGCGCTCATGTTGGTCATTCCCAACTGGTACCACCCGTCGATGAAATCGTCCCTGACCTCCACCGAGCGTTTAAAAAATTCGACGGCCCCGTCGATATTCCCGGCGTTATAATTGAAAGCACCGATATTGTACAACACCACCGGGTCGTCGATCTTCGACACCTCGATCTTCCCGTACCATTCCAGGGCTTTATCGTTTTGCTTCATGTTGGAATAACTGTTCCCCACGGAGATCAGCACATCCGTATTTCCGGGATCCTTCTCCAATACGTTTTTATACGCCCCTATCGCTTTTTCATACTCCTGCTTCCGGAAATAACAATTGCCCACGTTCAGGTAGATACTGTAAGCGTCCGGGAATTCGTTAAGAATCTTTAAATAGGTATCCAGGGCCTCATCGATCTTTCCTTCGGTGAAGAGCGTGTTGCCCTTATCGAAATCTTTTATCAATTCTTTTTTTAAGACCGCCCCCTGTACTTTTTCCATGGTGGTTTCAAGGGTAACCAGTTTGGAATCTTCCAATAGAAAGGTGGTGATCTTTTTAATCCCGTAGCCGGACTTTTCAAAATCGATATTCCACTTTCCTCCCCTGACCCACATCGCTTTCCACACTCCTTTTTTATCCGTCTTCGTTTCAAACCCGGCACTTGCTTTAAGTGAAAAAAGCGTGACTTTAACGCCTTCCAGGGGGGTCCCCCCTTTATCGGTAACAACCCCCTGCATCCGTGCCTTGCCCTCATACTGGCCGTGGAGGGAGGGGGAAAACAAAATAACGGCGGTAAACAATAAAATAATAAAAAGGTTTTCTTTTTTCATTTTTCCAGCACCTGTATATCTTCGTTTCGGTTTCTAAATCGTTTCGGTTCCGAACATTTATCATAACACATATCCCGAACCGTTTCAATATTTAGAGAGTTTCAATATCAAGAGAAAAAGCCCTGTTCTCCGTCGTCAGTCACGCGCCACGCGCCACACGTCACACGTCACACGTCACGGCGGACCCGGAGAACAGGGCTGCATGTTAAACCCGCTTTACCGGTTAAAAATCAAATCGTACACCCAACCGGAAAACCCTGGGGCTTACAATTTCCCGGAGTTCTCCGAAGGTATCGCGGGCGGCATTTTCTTCCACCGACTGCGCCGCGTTGGTGTTGAAAAGATTGAAGATATCCAGCGAGAAGATCAACCTGGCGAAACCGACCTTAAATCCCCGCTCCAGTCTCAGGTTTGCCATGAACAACGTGGGATAACGCTCGTCCCCTCTCAGTCCGGTATAGATAGTCTTATAACTACCGGGCCGGTCCGGGGTGCCGGAAACATTGGCGCCGCTGCTGTAATCGATCCAATAATTATCCTTGATAAACCCTTCCCGGGCGATAAAGGAACCGGCGAAATTGATCTTCCAGGGCAGCAGGAAGGAGAACCCCGCCTTTGCCATCCACCGGGGCGTCATCCAACTTTCAGGTGTTCCGTTCAGGTTATCGGGGTTTTCGTGGCCCGTGGGACAGAAGTTGGTCCCGTATGCCCAGGGTGTGGGGAAATACTGGTTCCAGGACTGGAAGGTAAAGGAACCGTTCACCATCCACCGGCTGGCGGCGGACAACCGTTTCTTGAAGGTAACTTCAAAACCCAGGTACCGGTTGTAGTAATCGGGCCGCTGCTGGTACCACTGCTGGGTGGACTCCTCGATTCCCGGTTTGTATTCATACCAGGCGGCCCCGCCGAATTCGTCCGGGGCATACCCGCCGATAACCCAGTCGTCCGGTGTGGGCAATCGCAGTACACCGTTTTCCTCTACATAGTAGAGCCCGATGTAATTGTTGTAAAACTTTCGATAGATGACTTTCGCGCCCACGGCAAAATCCTTGAACAACTCATGCTCGAGTCCCACGGTGAATTCGAGGGTTTTGGGCGATTCCAGGTTGGAGTCGAATCGCTCTTCCGGGGATGTTTGAACCGCCGAATCCCTGACCCTCGCGCTGCCGATCTCATTGGTCTGGACCGCTTTGTCACCGTTGATGTCATCCCAGTTCCAGTAGACATACCCATAGGTGCTGGCGAGGGCATAGGTAAAACTGGTGTCCATATGTTCACCGTAAATGGCGAAATTCGCCTTCGCCAGGGTCCTGCCGTCACCGAAAAGATCATAGATCAACCCGATACGGGGGGAAATGTGTTTCCATTTGAAATTGAGGTCCGCGGGAGTGACGGTCACCGGCGGCAGGTTATCCGCCCCGGCCCAGTCGACACTGCTGCCGTCAACGTGCAATTCGTTCACCCTACCGTGCTGGATGTCGTACCTTGCTCCCAGCAATACGGTCAATCGCTTGAAGGTCATGGAGTCCTGGAAAAAGAGACCGATGCGGTTATAAGGCTGATCCAGGTCGGAATTCCTGTAAATATACGCCCGGTAGGAATCACCGGCTGCTAAATTGTTGAAATATAACCGCTGGGAGTAGTACGTCCGGATACGCTTCCTCAGCCACCACTTGTACTCCGCGCCGAACTTCATCTCATGGGCAGCGCCGAACAGGTTGTCCACAAACGCAACCCCGGTCAACTGGTAAAACTTCTGGGGCCGGATGTAGTCGGACTCATAGTAGGTCCCACTGTACGCGCCCGTGGCGGCGTCATAGTAAGCGATACCGCCCACCGGTCCGATGGGAGACAGCTTAAACCCGCCCTCGAAATAACTGGCCTTTGCGGAAACAAAGAAATTGTCGCTGATAAGAAACTCATCCTGGATTTTGTAGAAGGGGTGGGGAGAGGTCTGTTCATAGTGGGATTCCCAGGCATCCTTAACACTGTTGCTTATCCTCCCGAGAACGGTCTTGTTGGACCAGTCGAAAAATCCTTCCAGCCTGTGTTTACCCAGTTTGGCATTGAGTTTGAATTCGAAATTTTTCAGGTCCTGCTTTACGATATCGCCCACAAGCGCCTTTTTCCTGATATCCTGGACCGCGCCGCCCGTCCAGAACCACAATTTGTCCTTGAAGAGGGGACCGCCGACATTCAGACCGTAATCCTTGATATTGTGAATCTGCTCGGGGGTGTACTCCTCGGGGAAATCAGCGGGTACGTTGGTGCCCTGGAAGGCCTTGTCGGTAAAATAGAAACGGCCGCCGCCGGAGAACCGGTTGCCGCCCCTCTTGGTAATGAGGTTGATCTGGGCGCCCGCGGTCATGGATGTAATGTCGTTGGCCGCCGTCTGGATCTGGATCTCATCGAAGGCATCGAAATCGTAATACTGGGGGGCCGCGCCCGTGGCCACCTGGTCGGTATTGTCGATACCGTCCATACTCCAACTGGCGCCGGACCGGTAGCTCCCGGTGGAACGGAATTCCGGCTGCTGGCCCGATTCCGAACCGCCCACATTGACCCTGTCCATGACGATTCCCGGGGCCAACTCCAGCATAACGAACGGGTCCCTGGCCGAGGGCAGGGTCTGGAGTTCCTCTTTGCTGAGGTTCGTGGCATGGGTGGTCTTCTTCTGGTCGATGGCAACCGGCACCGCCGTCACCACCACCTGCTCTTCAAGCTTTTTCGGGACCAGGGTCATGGTCAACGAAACATTGTTTCCCAATTCGACCCTGATGTCTTTTTGAAGAAGGGTGGCATACCCTTCCAGCTCCGCCTTCATGTCGTAAACACCGGGGGAAAGGGAAAGAAACTTGAAGTTGCCGTTGGCATTGGTAACCGTGGTCATCTTCCCGATCATGTCACCGGAAAGCGTTACTAAAATCCCGGCCAACGGGGTTTTAGCCTCATCCACTACCGTGCCGTAGATGTTGCCCGTCCGGTTCTGGGAAAAGCCGAACGAAGCAACCAAACACACAAATACAAAAAACACGATAACTCTTTTCATCATACCTCCTTGGTTTTTTGGTTCAAATCTATAGATAAAACAGTCTCAGCGATTTAGATAGAAATAGCCTTTTAGAAATAGCCTGTCGAGATTTACGTGTCTCATATTTATTTCCAGCAATTGACGTACCAAATTAACGGCCGGGGGAAAAAATATTTCCATGGGAACGGGCACCGCCGTTAAATTCAACTGATATATCACGTTTTTAAAAGTAAAAAAAAGACAGGGCGGCGGTGTTTAAAGTAATCACTCCTCCCCTTTTTTTACCGGGATTCATATTCTTGGATTTCCATTCATTTTTTTGAACACTAACCCGGTTTCATCTCAGTTTCAAGTATTTTCCATTTGAAATTTGGGAAAAATAATACTATACTATAGCTGGGTATTTATAAAACCAATTAAAGGAGGCGAAGGTGCCTTTAAAAAAATTAATCGATTTTCTCGAGGAAAACCAGGTGAAGTTTACCCGTATCATCCATTCAACGGCGTACACGGCCCAGGTCATTGCCCACCGGGCCCATATATCGGGTAATTTCCTGGCCAAAACCATCGTGCTCAAGGACCCGGAAGGAAAATTCATAATGACCGTGGTTCCGGCCAATTACCAGATCGACCTGGAAAAGATCTCGGACATCCACGGTAAAACCCTGGCACTGGCAACCGAAGACGAATTCGAAGAGTTGTTCCCCTGCTGCGAAACCGGGGCCATGCCGCCCTTCGGAAACCTCTTCGGCCTGCCCGTCTATGTCTCGGAATCACTGGCCAAAAGTGACGAAATTGCTTTTAATGCCGGTAATCACAGGGAATTGCTGCAATTATCCTTTTCGGATTTTTATGACCTGGTAAAACCGAAGATCGGGGCATTCTCCCGGAAACGGAGTTGAAAAGACTGCCGCGAAGCGGCGGGGTGTGTCCAATCCCGCTGGCTGTCTGATCTCGTGTTTCGGGGACTTGAATTTTCGTTTCGAACGTACTACAATATGCCGTATCGATGTGGAGGTGAACATGTACCTTTATTTGATTCGACACGGTGAAGCCAAAGACGCGGCGGAAGACCCGGAAAGGGGGTTAACCGATCCGGGGGCCGCCGATGCCCGAAAGATGGGCAACTTTCTTAAGAAAACCCTGGTGGATACCAAAACCAAAATTCTATCCATACAACACAGCGGAAAGAAGCGGGCAGAGCAAACCGCCCGAATCGTGGCCCAGGCCCTGCGGCTCGACATACCCGTCGAATTTCACCGGGGACTGGCCCCCAACGACGATATCTCCATCATTAAAGAAGAACTTATCACCCTTCGTCTCGGTTCCCTTGTCATCGTGGGACACCTGCCCCATCTTTCGCGCCTGGCTTCAAGCCTCCTGGCGGACGATGAAAGACGGGACGTTGTCCATTTTCCTCCCGCCGGCATGGCCTGCCTCCGTTTTACAGGGGACAACGAAACCGGGAGCTGGGCGCTGGAATGGATGGTCACACCCGAAATGACCGGCAATTAAGAAATTTAAACCTTCAAGCAATTGACAAACACTCGAAATTCGGGTATAAATAGACATTGTTACAAAACTCTTTTTTCCGAATACCCATAGATGTCTTCGGCAAAGGGGAAACAAACCTATGACGACAAACAAAATAGAACAAACCATCGTATTCGTCTCATACGCCCGGGAGTTCAAGGCGTACGCCGATGTCTTTATCAAAGAGTTCGAGAAATACTCTACCCTGCCCAAACCCATTAAATGGATCACCCCCACCGATGATATTCAACAGCAGGTGGACCGATGCGATGTTTCAATACTCCTCGTAAGCCCCGGGTTCCCGGACCCCGAGCACATTAAGGCATTCACAAGAAAACATGAATCCGATTTTTTCCCCGTACTGTTGGAACCCTGCGACCTCGACAACTGGGAAGAGACGGAAAAACGCGGGGTATTCATGCCCCACGGCGCAAAGTTCGGACGGCCGTGGACCGACCGGCTCGCCTATTCCGACCTGGTGGAATTGAATGCAAACGGGTTGCCCCAACCCAACCCCATGCGTCCCCGGTACATGGCCGCCCTGGTAAAGACCCTGGAAAAAACCCTGGGGCAGCACAAGACCAAAAAGAAAAAAGAAAAGGAAGGGGAAAAAAATCAATTCTTCGAGATCGTTAAGCCCGCCAAAGAACTGCTCCCCGAGGACATACTGGGACCGGGGAAGCGGTCCACCGTGAACCGGGACCTCTACTGGCAGCGCAAACCCGACGAAATCCTGGACGAGCACTTAAAGAACCGCCGGTCCGTGTTGATCGTGGGTAATCCGCTGGCGGGCAAAACCCGGATGCTGTACGAAGGATTGAAAAAAATGAAACATACCGCCGTATTGGTGGTCAGGGAGAATTTTCCCACGCCCCCGGAAAACGCAAACGACCTCGTGCTGCCGGATACCGTGACCAGGACCCTTGTCGCCGTGTTCGACGATATCGACCGTTTCCTGGCCGGCCGCCCCGCGGAAGATCTCGAGACGCTGCTGCGGCAATTAATGGAAAAAAAAGTCGTTATCGCCGCCACCTGCCGGAGAGGAAACGAAGTCAGGACCTTCGAGGGACTGGTCTCCCCATGGGTAAGGGAAACCCTAGAACCGGTGTACATCAACCGCATGACCGAGAGACAGGTGGAAGCCTTCCTGGCTCTTGTCGGTAAACAAAACCGGGATAAAAGCACCCTGGACAAAAAGGCCTACGACGGCAGCATCGGTTCCTATTTTATGGATTTGACCCTTATGGCCGACCGTTACTTCAAATTGGAAACCATTGTAAAAAAGCACCGGCACCTCACCGTCCCGGAAAAACTGCCCCGGGAGATACTGAAGGCCCTGAAATTTTTTTATTATACCGGTAATACCGCGGGCCATTCCACTTACAGCACGGCAAAGATAAAAGACTTTTGCGAGCGTTCCCTGCTGGGGAAACGGGCCCGCCCCAGGGGCGATGAAAAGCCCCTTCTCAAGAAAAAAGAGGAAAGCGCATGGCAGCAGCAGTTGAACCGCTTTGCCTCGCCGGTGTACAAAGAGACCTTTTCCGCCGGCGAATGGAACGACGCCGTTACCGTATTGAGCCATCCCGACTATGACCTGAATTTTTTCGTACCGGGGAAATACGTGATACACATGGATGACGTTTACCTGGAAAAAATAGTGGACAGGGGAATGAAACCGGACCGTATTACCGGTACCCTCCAGGCCGTTTACAGGGGCGAAAACCTGAAAAGACACGGGTTCCTGATCTCGGTTACCGGGATTGTCAAACTGGTGGGCCTGGCCCGCACGTCGGAAGACGCTTATAAAACCCTGCTCAAACTCAGATCGATGAATATTAAGCTCGATGAGATCGCTTTCTCCCCGGTTTTCGGCAGGGCAAAAACATTTAAAGAGGCCCTCTTTTTCCTGGGAAAAATGGTGGAAAACAGGATAACTCCCGGCGAATCCACGTTCTCTTCACTCATGCACAAAGCAGAGACCGCCAAAGACTCTCTTGCACTGCTCGACTATATGAAAGCCTACGATATTAAACCCGAAGAGGCCCCACTTAACGCCCTTATTAATAAAGCGGCGACATCGAAAGACGCGCTGCTCTTCCTCGACAAATTGAAAAAGAACGGGTTCAAACCCGATAGTCTTATATTCACATCCTTGATAAATAATGCGGAAGATTTTACCCGGGCCCTGGCCATTTTCGAAAAGATGGAGGAGCACGAAATAAAGCCCACCGTTTTCACCTTTACGGCGTTGATCGCCAAAGCCCCCGATTTCAAAGATGTGGCGGACCTGTTAATACGGATGAAAACTGCCGGTGTCTATTCCAATAAGTACACCCTCAACCTGTTATCGCAGAAAGTAAAACAAAACCCCCGGCAAACCCTCGAGGGTCTCTTCGAGTCCTGCGGTCCCGAAGAGGTTTTCCAGGAGCACCTGTTCAACCGGCTGGTGGGTGAAGCCTGTAAAGCCGATGCGTCCTGCCTGGAAATGGTCGTTCCCCATGCGGATTTGATCGCGAAGCAAAAAGATTCGGTTATTATTTTCTACGCCCGTATGCTGGAATACAGCGGCGCCGCCGACACGGCGTTGAAAATCCTGGAATCCGTTGAAACCAAAACCTTCGATTACTACAACATCAAAGCCAACTGCTTGAAATCGTCGGATTTCCAACAAGGATTGGCGTTGTATAAGCAGGCGTTGGAAATAACCGAAGACAAAGACGCGGGACAAAAAGTCATTGTTTATAATAATATGGCCCAATTGATCTTCGACCACAAACAGACCGCCCTCTACACCGAAGCCGCGGAGTACTGTAAAGCGGCATTAAAATTGAGGCCGTATCACCAGTTCCCTTACCCCGGCGACCTGCTTCTTTTATTCGTCATCCATGGGAGCACGGTGGAAACGGTCAAAGAGAACGTGGAAGAGATACTCAAGACCTATAAAATTAACCGGCCCGCACTCGCGGCCCTCGCCGACAGGATAGACGACCCGGAAAAGAAAGACCGTTTAATTGAAAAAGCCCCCACAGGGTGATTTACCGCGGCTCAATCTTTTTTTTTGGGGAACCAGGGGAAAAATGCGGGGGTACGCCGGATGTAATCACTATACCGGTTTTTGGAACCGGTAAGCGAACGTTCCAGCATAAAAACCCCGGAGATACGAATGATCAGGAAGGTCATCAAGACCGGCCCGTACACGGGGATATAACTGCCGCCGCCCATGGACAGCAGGCCAAAGCCCCACCACACACAGGCATCGCCGAAATAATTGGGGTGCCGGGTATATTTCCAGAACCCGGTATCCAATACCTTTCCTTTATTTGAAGCACCGGCTTTAAAGCGGGCCAATTGGAAATCGCCCCCCGCCTCGAAAACAAAACCAACCAACCATACCGCCATCCCCAACACATCCAAAACGGTCAACCGGTCGTAGGTATCGTAATACTGGGCGCCCAGGAGGGGTGCGGATATCAACCACATCAACAGGCCTTGCAGTAAAAACACCTGGAAAAAGCTGAACCACCAGTAACGGTGGGCACCGTATTTTTCCCGGAACCCGCGGTAGCGGAAATCTTCTCCTTTGCCGATGTTTCGGTAGGCCAGGTGGGCCGTCAGCCGCAGGCCCCATATTATCGCCAACACCAGCACCACCAGTTTCCGTGGTTCCCATCCGCCGGTTTGCCAATAATAATAAAACCCAATAACCACGAACCCGAAGCCCCAGAAGATATCCACGATACTTGCATTCTTCAAAAAGACGCTAACCACCCATAAGATGGTCATCAAACCCATTATCACCAGGAACCCCGGCCAAAAGACATCTAAAAACGTCATCATTTTTAATCTCTATTCCAACATCATGGAAACCGCCGTCGCGCCGGGGCCGGCATTCAGGCCCACGGCGGGCGAGATATCCACGATAAAATCCGGTCCCTTGCCCAGCAAATCCGTCAGTTTTTGTGCGTACCAATCCGCATCTTCGGGGTTATGGGCATGGAGTATCGAATACTTCCACAGCCGGTTCCCCCGCATTCGTTTCCCGATGATCTTCATCACCTTCTTCATATTGCCTTTCTGGCTGAACGCCCTGTCGTACAGAACCGATTTGCCCGTTTCATCCAGGGAAATAATGGGGGTAAGGTTCAACAGGTTTGCCGCGCGGCCTTTCATGGGGCTCACCCGTCCGCCTTTGACCATGTATTTTAATGTTTTCACACTGACCAGTATCGATGCTTTGTCCGCCCACCGGTCCACCAGTTCGACAATGTCTTCATGTCCCGTTCCTTCGGCGATGGCTTCCGCCGTTCGCAGCACCATTAGCCCCAGAGAGCCGGACAGGTGCCGGGAATCGATCACCGTGATTCGTTTCCCCGTTTTCTCCCCGACTTCCCGGGCCGCCTTTTGACTGGCATTCCATGTCCCACTGAGGTGTTTGCTCATATGGACCGCGATCACGGAATCGTAATAGGCCGCCAGGGAAGTGTAAAGCTTAAGAAAATCAGACATCACCGCCTGCGACGTGGAGGGAAAATCCTCTTCCTCCTTTAACATCCGGTAAAACCGGTCCGGTGTAATCGACCGTTTGTCAAGGAAAGTACTTTTACCGAAATGGATGTTGATGGGCACCATGTGAACCTGGTAACGGTCCATCACATCGAGAGGGAGATCGCAGACCGAATCGGTCACCAGGGCGATTTTCCATTTCCGGCCGTGGACGGTCTCGAACTGTCGCTGCATATCGTCCACTTTGGGGGCATAAACGTCGCCCAGGGACTTGAGCCGGTAACACACGTCCGCCGGATCGTTGGTATGGATATGGACCCTCATTTTCCGGCCGGCACCCGCCGTTACCAGCGAATCCCCCAACGCCCCTACCCGTTCCACGACGTGCCGGCGCTCCAGGTCCGTTCCTTCGATAACCGCCTCGGTGCAATAACGGAACCGGATTTCATCGAAGGAATGCTCCTCCGTTACCGGTTCGATCTTTGCCGTCCGGACCCGGAGGATTTTTTTTAAATCCCCGTCTTTTAGAAAATCCATTACCCCTTCCAGGAAAAAGACGAACCCCTGGGCGCCGGCATCCACCACGTTGTGTTTTCTCAGGACTTCCAGTTTTCGGGGTGTTTCGCGGAGGGATACCCGGGCTTTTTTTAACGATTCGGCGATGAGTTGAAGAAAATCCCCGGTTTTTTCCTTGATGGAACCGAGGCTGGTCACCCAGTCTCTCATTACCGTGATAACAGTGCCCTCGACGGGTTTTTCTATTGCGGAGAGGGCGTATTGGAAGGCGTTTTCCGCCGCACCGACAAAGCGTTTGATGGAGACGCGCCGTTCTTCGGGGATTTTGAGGCTCAACCCGTATAAAAACTGGGCGAAGATGATACCGGAATTGCCCCGCGCGCCGTCAAGCGCGGCGGATGCAATAGAATCGGCGGTTTTTTTAAATGAATTATCCGGGGTGATGCTTTCGATTATGTGCCGCATGGTGGATGCAAGATTGCTCCCCGTATCCCCGTCCGGTACGGGGAACACGTTGATCTTATTCATGTGCGACTGGTGTTTCAATATCCGCGACGACCCGGCAAGAAAAGCATAATAGAAATCCTTACCGTTTATTCTCGATAGCCCCAATTTACGTTTTATTTTTTTTTCGGTATTCATAATTTAACACCTTTCTTAATATTATAATTTAAAGCGGTAAGAAATGCAATTTTTTTTTGCCTTCGGCGACCAGGGGGGCTTTTTTGAAAAACTGCCCCCCTGGACCCCCCGAAAAACTTTTGTTTAAAATAACATTGGTGTATAATTATAGACGATGAAGGTGATAAAATGTCGAGAACAATCGTTATTATAGGTGCCACCGGTTTTATCGGGGGCGCATTGGCCAGGTTCTTCCCGGAAAAAGGCGATGCGGTTTCTGCCTGAAGAAACTGCTTCGCTCACGAACCCGGGGAAATAAGACCACCGACCGCATTGCCCCGGACAGGCAATGGTGTCCTGTTTTCGCGTATAAAGTAAGGAAAGGACCGGGATGACCACAACCGCACTGACCCCGCAGATACCGGTCCCCCGCGGCAAAGGATTTTGCCGAAAGCATCACCGCGATGCTCAACAGCGTACCGGGTATTATACTAAGAACGTTTCAGTACCGAATAGAATTTTTAAGATTTTTGTTTTCACAGCAGCCCCCATGACGACACGCCGTCGCCCGGAGACGACGAAATTAAGGATGTAGGAAACAGGCGAACAGGCTTGCCTGTTCCTCTATTTCATGGTAACCCGCAGCGCGCCGCGGCTATGATAGGACGGCGGTGGGGAGTTTTAACGGAGAGGTATCGAAAAACCGGGACAATTCCTCTTTTAATTGGTTGGCCCTATCGAAATGGTTGGCGTATTCGTCTCTCAAATCGTCAAGCCGTTTCATTAGATGTTTGAATTCTTCCTGGAACGCGGTATGTCCTTTTTCCAGCAATTCGTCCAATTCCGATTTTAGATTTCTCACGCTTTTTTTTGCCGTTTTCACATATTGGTGCTTTAAGGCCTTCAGGTTTTTAAAGGCTTCTTCAAACTCCTGTCTCAAATTAACCGTATTGTACTTCACCATTTTAATATATTCGAGGCTCAGTTGGTCGAACAGTTCGTGTACATGGACGATTTCCTCGACCCTGTAGGCATTGGCGCCGGCAAAGGCAAATCCGCCGGAGAGTTTTCCCTTGCGGGCATTGTTCAGGGCTGCGGCAATACAATAATGGGCATCCCGGGCACCGCAGCTTGCAAGGCACTGCCAGGGACAGTGGACCTTTCGGCCCCCGGCTTCGGCTTTCCTGAGAAAGCTGTTCTTTATCGCCCGGCCCGGCAGACCCACCGGGCTCTTGATGATGCCGATATCTTCTTCTTTACACGACAGGTAGGCTTCTTTAAACGCCGGATCCGCATCGCACTCATGGGTCCCCACGAAGCGCGTGGCCATCTGGACACCGCCGGCACCGAGTTCGAAAAATTTGTAGATATCTTCCCCCTCATAGATACCGCCGGCGGCAATAACGGGAATGGATCGATCAAAATCCGCTTCAAAGGGTTTGATCTCTTCCACCACCGCGGGTACCAGGTTCTCCAGCGCGTACGCCGGGTCAACGATCTGCTCCTCTTTAAATCCCAGGTGTCCCCCGGCCTTCGGGCCTTCCACCACCACGGCATCGGGTACCGAGCCGTAGTTTTTCTTCCAGTAGGTGAAGATCAACCGGGCCGCCCGCGCGGAACTGACAATGGGGACCACTTTAACGCCCGCCTCCCTGAGTTCGCGGACGGGCATCCCTTTAAGCGGCAGTCCCGCGCCCATGAAAACCATATCCACATTTTCCTCGATAGCAACCATCAGCAGTTGGTGGAAATCGCTGACGGCCACCAGGATATTCACTCCGATGAGTCCGTCGGTCAAGGAGCGTGCTTTTCTTATTTGTTTTCGCAGGGCGCGTTTATTTGCTTCTTTTCCGTTTGCGAAGTAATCCGGTTCCAGCAGGCCGAGTCCGACGGCGGCGATCACCCCGATTCCCCCGGCGTTTGCCACTGCCGAAGCCAGTCCGGCAAGGGAAATCCCGACGCCCATTCCTCCCTGGACGATGGGTACCCTGGCCACGGCATCTCCGATGGTTAATTGCGGCATTTTGATATTGAACATTTTGAACCCGGATATTTTCACTTTAGACAGTCGTTTTGAACCCATTTAGCAGCTCCTGATATATAATTGTTAAAAAGGCGAAATGATAAAGATAGTTTCTCAAAAAACACTAAGACAAGTATCATACTATTTCTCAATCCTTTTTGCAAGTTTTTTTTCCAGGAATTCTTTTTTTTTCGACGATCAATCCGCGGCCGGGGACTCCCCCGGTGAGAGGGACTTCAGGGACCGGGTAGGGTAGTGCCGTGCAATTGTGTTTAAGCCCCGGGGACTATTTCCCGGGTGCGAAACATGATTGCACAGGTCACGGAAAATAGTGCATGGCGGTTGGGGAATACTTTTTTCGTGCCGTGCAATTGTGTTTAAGCCCCGGGGACTATTCCCCGGGTGCGAAACACGATTGCACAGGTCACGGGAAATAGTGCATGGCGGTTGGGGAATACTTTTTTCCTGCCGTGCAATTGTGTTTAAGCCCCGGGGACTATTCCCCGGGTGCGAAACACGATTGCACAGGTCACGGAAAATAGTGCATGGCGGTTGGGGAATACTTTTTTCGTGTCGTGCAATTGTGTTTAAGCCCCGGGGACTATTCCCCGGGAGCCGAACACCATTACACTGGGGCCGCAAAACAGTGCATGGCGGTTGGAAAATATGTTCCAGGGGTTGTGCGGTTTTGCTCACGTCTCGCGAGATAGTTATCGAGACCGGGAACCTTTATCGTAAAAGCCATGCATTACCGCCTTCTCACAAATCCATGG
>Ga0210082_1000081_pt1 | contig 19807 bp, 13 predicted proteins | sample White_ThreeSqA_D_2_FD_185592 | JGI IMG/M metagenome (GOLD analysis project Ga0210082, IMG submission 185592) | Wetland microbial communities from the San Francisco Bay, California, USA, that impact long-term carbon sequestration -... | ecosystem: Environmental > Aquatic > Marine > Wetlands ... | reverse complement strand
CTTACCCCTAATATTATTTTCTTTCATCCATTCGGTTGCAATTAATCGTCGGTTTTGGTATAGATATTAGGTGTGTTCCTCGCATGTCATATAAAGGATTATTATGTCGAAAACAAAGGCGGATACGAAGAAAACCGAAGCCGGGCTTACCCGTGAATTGGAGCGGCTGCGCAGGCGGAATAAAGAACTGGAAAAACACCGCATCTACCTGGAAGAGGTCGTTGCCGAACGTACCGATGCACTAGATAAGGTTAACCGGGACCTCCACCGGGAAATTGTCGAACGCAGGAAAACCGAAGAGGACCTCCGCTTTGAAATGACACAGCGGGAACAGGCCGAAGGGCAACTCAAAATATTGGTAAAAGACCTGGAGCGGGTCAATACCGAACTCGAGGACTTTGCTTACATCGTCTCCCACGATTTAAAAGCGCCCCTGAGAGGTATCGGTTCCCTGGCACGGTGGCTGGCCGATGACTATTCCGGGAAACTGGATGAAAAAGGGCACCGATACCTGGATAAGCTGTCGGCACGGACCATGCGTATGTATAACCTTATCGACGGTATCCTTCAATACTCCCGGGTCTCCAGGTTCAAACCCTATAACCGGTCCCTGGACTCCCGCGCCGTGGTGGAAGAAGTGATCGAAGGCCTCTCCTTGCCCGAAACCGTCACCGTGGAAATCCAGGACCCCATGCCCACCGTTACCTATGATAAAACCCTGTTGGTCCAATTGTTCCAGAATCTCATCGGCAATGCCGCCAAACACATGGGAAAACCCGAGGGCGTGGTGACCGTTTCCTGCAACGAGCGGGACGAGGTATGGGAATTTTGCGTCCGGGACAACGGGGTGGGGATTGAAGAAAAACATTTCAAGCGGATATTTAAGATGTTCCAGGGCCTCAATCCCGGGGCCGAATCCACCGGGATCGGGCTGGCCCTGGTCAAACGGATCGCCGAACGCAGCGGCGGTTCCACCCGGGTGGAATCGGAAGTGGGCAAAGGCAGTGCGTTCTTTTTTTCCTTTTCCAAAAAAAAGTCTTCCTCCCCTCATCCATACGGCTCCACCGTATTGGTCATCGACGACAACACCGCGTTTATCAAGGTGGCCAAAACACTGCTGGAACTCGAAAGATACCGTGTCCTTGTCGCCGCCAACGGGCAGGAGGCACTTCGCGTGGTAAAAGAGCATCCCGGCGACATCCATTTCGCCCTGATGGATATCCTCATCCCCGGTGAAGATGCAATGCAGCGTTATTCCGCACTAAGGGAACTCAAACCCGGGATGAAGATCATTGCCTGTACCGGTACCGATCTCACCGGGGTAATGGAAAACCTCCGGAGCGAAGGCGTGGACGGTGTCGTCAGGAAACCCTTCACCGTGGATGAACTTAACGATATCTTAAACGAAACCGCTAAAAAAGGAAAAAAGATATAAAAAATTAAATGAGAGCCCACGTTAGCGGCGAACACACAGATGTGTGTTCTGTGTGTTCTGTGGGAATAATAAAATGAAAGGAAATTTGTCATTTTTCTATTGATATTTACCGGGAATTCCGATAAAATAAAAATGTGCGCCTGACGGCGGCATCCGGAAGAGGTGAATGATGAAAAGAAAAAGCGGGATTATTAAAATCGTAATGGTAGTGCTGCTCACGACTTTCATAGCCGCGCAAGAGGAAACGAAAAAAGACCCCCCCGGTATAAACGAACGGGTCGAAAACGTCTTTAGCGAGTTCCACCGGATGGACAGACCCGGGGGGGCCATCGTGGTAGTGAAGGATGGAGAAGTCGTATTTAAAAATGGGTACTGCCTGGCAAGCATGGAACATCCCCTCCCCATTACTCCCGACACCGTGATGGATACCGTGGAGATTTCCCGGCCCGTTACCGCCATGGCGATCTTTATGCTGGAGGACCAGGGCAAACTCTCCCTGGACGACGATATCCGGAAACATATCCCGGAACTCCCGGATTGGGGTAAAACCGTTACTCTCCGCCACCTCCTGGACCATACCGCCGGTATCCGGGACTGGGCCGAAATGTTGCCCCTGGCCGGATGGCGAAATGAAGATATCATTACCCTTAACCATATTATGGAATTGGTCAAGCGCCAACCCGAACTCCCGGCGGACCCCGGCAGTAAATACCGGTTTTCCAACACCGGTTACAACCTCCTGGCCGAGACCGTAGCGCGGGTAACCGGGCAAGCGTTCCGGGACTGGACCCGGGCGAAAATTTTTATCCCCCTGGGTATGCGAAAGACCTTTTTCCGCGACCGCTTCGGCGAACCCGTCGAGAACCAGGCCTATGCGTACGATTACCAACCCCTCGGGGGTTACCGAAAGGGCGGCGACAACCTCGAAGCCGTGGGATCCCACTGCCTCTACTCATCGGTGGAAGATATGGCCAAATGGCTGATCAACCTGGAAACGGGGAAAGTAGGGGGTAAATCCGTGATCGAGAAGATGCTGACCCCCGGGAAACTGAACAACGGTAAACCCGTCGATTCCGCCGGTGGTTTCCATTTCTCTACCTATAAGGGATTAAAACGTTACCGTGTCTCGGGTCAATGGGGAGGGTTCAATTCCTCCCTCGAATACTACCCGGGGCAAAAATTCGCCGTGGTGATGCTGTGTAATTGGGTGTCCGGGTGGGTAAACCCGGTTAACAGCGCATTGCTCGTTGCCCATATCTACCTGGAAGACCACTTTGAGAAAAGCAAACCCGCCGCCCCGGAACCGCCCGCGCCGTCCAAAGGAGAAAAGATAAAACCGGACCCCGCGCTGTACGACCAATACGTCGGCGCCTACCGGTTAAAGCCGGGTAATACCGTCACCATCGAACGGGAAGAGGACCGCCTCTTCTATCGGATCAACCCGCGAAGACGGTTCGAACTGTTCCAACGGTCGGAAAACCTGTTCGTGTTGGCATTTGGAGATTACCGCCTCACCTTTCAAAAAAACAAGGAAGGAAAGGTGTACCGGCTGCTCGAGCAGGGGGGCGGCGCGGATGACCGGGTGTTGGAGAAAATTGAATTGGTAAATCCCACCCCTGAAGAACTCCGGGAATACACCGGTTCATATTACCTTACCGGGCTGGATGCGCGGTATTCCGTGGTTGTCCGGGAAAAAAAACTGTCGCTCACTCACTGGCGGCGCGGCGATTTTGATCTCACACCGGAAACCCGGGATGTTTTTACGGGACCCCCCGGGGAGTTCAACGCGGTTGAATTTTTAAGGGATAAACAGGGAAAAATTTCCGGGTTTAAGTTACCGAACATCGATGTTACCTTCGAGAAAACCGTTGAAAATATAAAATAAAAGGATAATTAAGGAGATGATCATGAGCGATAATAAAAAGAAAACCATGACCCGCAGGCAATTTATCAGCGATACGTCCATGGCCGCCGTCGGAGGTACGCTTTTACTGGGCGCCCCGGCGTCCCTACTCCCCGGGCCCGCGGCCAACAAAACGTCCACCGTGGTTTTGATCCGCGATAACCATGTATTGGACGCCGAGGGGACCCCGCGCCCCGAGGTGGTGCTGCGAATGCTGGACACCGCCGTTACCACCCTGACCGGCAAGAAGGACCCCGTGGATGGATGGAAAACCTTTATCAAACCCGAAGATATCGTGGGTATTAAAACCAATGTCTGGACGTTTCTCCCCACCACCGGCCAGGTCGAGCAGGCCCTGAAGAAACGGGTCGTGGATGCCGGTGTAAAGGAAGAAAATATCGGTATCTCCGACAGGGAAGTGTTGAGAATGGATACCTTTAAAAATGCCACCGCATTGATCAATGCCCGGCCCATGCGCACCCATCACTGGTCCGGCGTGGGCAGCCTGATCAAAAACTATATCATGTTTGTGCCCGACCCCTTCAACTATCACGGGGACTCCTGCGGCGACCTGGGGAAAATATGGCTCATGCCCCATGTGAAAGATAGAACACGGTTAAATGTGCTGGTCATGTTTACCCCGCAGTTTCACAATATCGGTCCCCACGGGTTCAGCCCCAGGCACGTATGGAAGTATTACGGGCTGTTGGTCGGTTTCGACCCCGTGGCCGTCGATACCATAGGGGCGCGCATCATCCGGGAACAGCGGAAAATCTATTTCGGTGAAGACCGTCCCCTGAATCCGCCGGCCAAACATATCCTCCTGGCCGATACCCGCTACAAACTCGGGACCGCCGATATGGATAAGATCAACCTGGTCAAGATCGGTTACGACAAGGAGTTATTGATCTAGTTTCACATCAACGCTCTCCAGTATATTATTAAACTGCTCTTCCGGCATCTGCTTACGGATTAAAAGGATATTGTCTTTTACATTTTCAGCCTTTGGCGATCCCAGCTTTAAGAAGACGGAATAAGCCCGGAGGGAAAGTTTCAGTGCAATGGGATATTCTTTTTTTTCAAAGTATACGCGCCCCATCTGTGCCCGGCTGCTTGCCGCGTCGGCAGTATTCCCGATTTTTTCATTCATTTCCAATGACTTTTCAAAATGCGTTAACGCATCATCATGACGCCCTTTATACCAATATGCAAAACCGATTTGATGTAAAGCGGCCGCCATGTTCGGTGTGTTCTCATTTCTTTCGGCGATTTCATAGGCTTTTTTGTAAAGAGATATGGATTTATCAAGTTCGCCAAGTTTTAAATACAAATTCCCCAGTTGTCCAAAAGTGGTCATTTGGTTAGCGGCGTTCAACTTCTTTAAATCCAATTCCCGGAGCAAACCCATGGACCATTGGGGGTAACCGTGGGAGGTTAAATATATTTCAAGATCAAAGGTGATTTCCGCCGCCCGGTTCCAATTCCCGGTTTGGATACAATACCAGCGGTTTTCTATCAAGTCCTCCAAATACCTTCTTTCATTTTCAGGGTACATCGGCAGTGTTTCTACTTCTACCATTTTCAAATAGTAATAGTGCAGCACCTTCCTGTTTTTAATCTTATCTTCATTACCTTGCAAATAATCATTAAAAAGGGCCTTCATTTTTTTGTAATGACTTCCGGCGATATAGATTGCAAGCAAAGGCGACACAATATTATTGAGTACATTATTATCGATACGCTGCTTTTTTTTCGCAATTTCCAGTTGTTTTTCCAGCAAACCGGCTTTCAAGTCGCCGTCAGGTATTCGACCCTCATATGAGAAATCTACTGTTAAAAATTCCTTTCTCTCCGGACCGGCAGGCGCTTTGAAGTGAAAGTCCGGGAGGTCTCTTAACTGGTAAAAGTCGGATGCTCCATTTACTATTCTACTTAAATTGTCCGTGTTTACAATAAAGACAATGGGCAGCCCGAATTTTTTAAACGCATCACGGGATTTATTCAACAGGTCGAGACATTCATGGGTGTATTTGTATATAAGCAGGTTTAAACCGGTGACAATAAGACCGTCGGATTTTTCCCCGGCTGCAAAAGTCTCGACCTGCCGGTAAACCGAACGTTCATTTTCCGTTAACTCCAATATCCGGATGCGCTTCTTTTTTCTTATAAAATTAACAAGGATTTCTTTTATTAAAAAACTCAGCGTAAGCTCATCGTCGATCACCAAAAAGATATACCGGGAAACGCCCTGGTCAAAAAATCGAACGATCTTTTTTAAATCGATCCCGGAACTATTTTTATATTTCACGGTTTAATCAACTTTTTTTCTTTCAAAATGGCTTTGACCGCGGGGTGGACGTCGAACCAACTCTCTTCGTTGTACTCCAGGATACTCATGTTGTGCTTCAAATCCATCAGGCCCTTTTCGTCCATGGGCTTCTTATCCGTACTATTGCAGCATTTCGCCAGTATCTTGTAATAATCCTCGGCGGACATATTATTCTTTTCATTATAAGAGATGGTATTGTAATAGTCTTTTTTCAGGTTATTGAAACTATATTGGAAATCGATATCCTCGATTACCTCTTTTTCCCTGTCAAGGGCATTGCCCGCCGCCAGCTTAAGCATACGAAACAGGTCTCTCAAACATCCCCCACTGGCATTTATAAATTTTTTTAAAAGGTCCGGGGAAACAAGTTCGTTACGAATACGCTTGAAAATGATTTTTTCGATACTGTCGATGCCCGGTGGGTATTCCTTTCCGCTTTTATCGTGAACCTTGATCATGGGCAGCACAAAAATTTCATCGAACTCGTTCTTGATGATATTATACCTGTGATGATAGACCAGTGAGATAGGAAATGTATAAATGAAGCAGCAGGAAATATCGGTCAATTGCTTCGGGTAATCGTAAAAGATGCCTTCGGCGATTTCCAGGTTCAATTTCTCCAGGTCCTCGATAATAAAGATAATGTTCCTTTTACCGATTTTATCCAATTGGTCTTTAATTTCGTTTATCAGGAGATTACAGTTCAAAATCAACTCGGAAAGGGTTTGCTTGACCTCTTTTTTCGTAATTTCATTAAATTTTCGTCCCGCCCCGAAATCGAGGCCCAATTTGGCAAACACATTCAATATTTTCCCGAAACCTGTATTTATGCCGCCTCCCGCACTGATCTTTCCATCGTAGTATTTGTAATTTATCTCCTCGGTGTACACGGACGCGGCCCAGTTTTCCAGGTTCTCGAGAAGCTTGTCGCTTAATTTGATCTTTTTGTAATTTTCATCGACAAAAGTAAATAAATCCTTCATCACCGTAATGAGAATTTCAGAGATCGTTAAATTGTTGGGGTCCAGTTTTTCCGTGACTGAAAAGATATGAATAACGAAATCCATGTCCAACTCCCGTTTCAATCGAAGCAGTTCCGTGCTTTTCCCACATCCTTTGAACCCTGAGAATAGGATTTTCAGGTTTTTTTCTTTATGGGCGCGCAATTTCCGGATGAGCTTGGCCGTAGGGTCTTCTCCCCGTCCTTCTTTGGTTTGCACATAGTAATCGTTGTAATTGTTTTCATTCAACGCATCGTTATCCAGGGTAATATCGACATCCAACAGCCGTTGTGCAACCTTTACGGTCATATGTTTCTCCTTTGCATGGTTTCACATGATCTTCAACGGATACTATAATATTTTTTCCATTTTTTTGCAAGCAGTATGGGACGTTTATTTCAGAAAAGCGTGAGTTTGAAGCCAAGGGTAAGGGCAAAACCCTTTAACCGCAGTACGGCCTTACGCGCGGAATATAACGCCCCGTCGTACCCGGTGCCGGGGAAAAGATCGGTCAAACCGGTTTGGTTCGATGTCAGGTAATACAGATCGCCCCCATAAACCGTGGTACTTGTAGGCCCATCGAGGCGGTCCACCAGTTGTCCCTCCCCGGCCATATCCTTAAAGTCCACGAACCGGTACCTGCCTTGAATGAAAAAATGGATCCCCTTTGAAACCGCGATCTCGATACCACCCCCCGCGTGAAAACCGTACCGGTTCCCCGTAACGGTTTCCAGCCCTCTCTGGGCCGAACGGATATAGCCCTTGTATTCCAGGTCCCATGTATCCTCGAATTTACCGAAGTATATCCCCCCACCGCCGGTCAGATAGGCGCAAACAACGGACGAATCCAGGACCGTGAAGTAGAGGTTCAACGTCAGGGGTACGGCGGAAAAGGACCGGTTCCATTTGCCGTAAACGGTGTCGTTGTCCAATCGGGCGTTGAAGGCTTTCGAGAGCGTGCCCACTTCCACCCCCACGGCGATTCTCCCGAAATCGTATCCCAATTCGGCGCCGACCCCTTTAAAGATAGAAGATTTGTCGATCTCCACGAGGTCTTCATGGAGGCGCTCATTATTATCGATAAGGTCGTCAAAATCACCGGCATCTAAAAATTCCCCGGCCCCGGTGATCGCTATATAAAGACCGGTTTTCTTCTCTTTGCCCGAAGGACCGCTTTTATTTAACGGGCCTTTTATCTCCTCGGCCGTTTTTACCAGGGTTTCAACCGCTTCGGCGGGTACCGGCGGTATTTCTTCCATGGGGGACGCGGCGATCAATTCGGACCAGTCCTCCACCGACGGTGGAAAAGAAACCCGGTTACTACCGGTGTCCACCCGGAGAGCGTAAAGGAGGGTATAAAAATTGGAATCCCTCAGCCGGGGAAATCGGGATTCCGTCAATTTCTCATTGTCCGTTAAGGTAATCCGCCGGTAGACCTCTTCCGTCTTTTGGGCGTTGGGACCGGTGAAGAGTGCCTTTTGGGTCTCCGTGGGTAAAAAAGAGGCAAAGAGGAAAAGGAAGTTCAGCTTCCCTTCATCTTTTGTGGCCAGGCGGTGAAGGAATTCCACCGTCGTGTTTTTATCCGTTTCAGCCAGCCGGTTCCAGAAGGGTTCGGCTTCGGTCCCGCCCGGCATCATCCATAAGCCGGTTTCCGCCGCCCGCAGTCCCCGGGATAATATAAACATACCCATTAAGAATTTCTTGTCCCCGTATACCTGTTTCCAGGCACCGTGGGGCGCGTGGGGCGGGGTGGTCACCAAACCGCCCACCCTGTCGATCTCCCTGTCCGAGAGCCGGTAAAGCGTGCCCAGGAGCAAGGAGAATTCTTCATTCTTCAACAGGGTCTCGAAAAATGAATGCCTGTCGATGTTCAGACCGGTTATCTCCCGGAGAAACGAATAATTCCAGGGCACCGGTATTTCATCTTCTCGGAGCTTAAAATAAAAATAGCCCGTCCGGTTCAATTGACGCGTAATGAGGTCGGTGGTGGTGCCGGTAAACCGGAAATAATCGGGGACGGCGGCGGACGGATTTTGTGTAACGTCGTATTTCCCTTCCGGGGTTTTTTCCAGGCGAAGGCCAAGCATATTGAGAATAATGGAGGTTTGCTTATAGCCTTCGGGCTCGGCGGCATTAATGACGATCATATTTCGTTTGTCGCGCTTGTAACGCCGGAGGAACTTCTTTATGACTTTGTGCCACCGGACGATCTTCAACAGCCTGTTTCTTACCCCCCCCGGCATTAATTTCCCATCGGGTTTTTCAGTGAAGAGCAGCCGGTCGTTCAGGAAATAGATAAAATCTTCCGAGGGATTGTTATAAAAGAAATTCGTATAGGAACTAATTTGGTCGATATCCCCGGGCACCACCACGGTTTCGGCGGACAACGGCGGGGTAAAGGCCATCGCAAGCAGTAAAATCGCCACAAAATAACTTTTTTTCATTTTAGTTTTAAGCATCCTTCTTTTTGCAGGTCGTTCACTATTTTTCGTAAATGGGAATTGTTGAACACTTTAAATATAAAATAGGTGGCAAAATAATCGCCGGCATAATTCTGGCTGAACACCCGGGGTGCCGTCCGGGTAGTGTACGCATAGAGGACCTGCCCCAGGAGGACCGGGGGGATTTTGTTTTTTTGGAGGTGCCATCCTATTTTTATCCTGGATTCATCCACCAATTCCCCACTCACGCGGCCGGAATCGAACAGGTTGGCCATGTCCTGGGGAAAGAGCCGGAAGGACCGGGGGACCAGGTTGCCGAAGGTATGGTAATAGATTCCCCCCGGGGCGGGCCGCCGCCGCTTCGACAGTTCCTTTAACGCGGGAGAGTCCGGGTATTTTCCCTGGTTAAAGAAGGTTTCCCCCAGTTGTTTGAGTTCGCTGAAAAAGAGGTCGTGGTCTTTGTATTTACGGTTTAAATAGTTGACCGCTTTCCGGTAGTGATAGCCGGAAGTAACCGAGGCCAGCGCCCGGATAACGTCTTTTCGTTTGCCCTCGTTTTCCCGGGCATCCTGCATCAGGTCGATGCCGAGGTCCACCATTAACGTATCGGCGGCCATGTCTTCTTCCCCGGGCGGAATGGGATACAATTCCAGCAGGTTGACAAGGAACGCCTGGACATGGGCGGGATCGTAAATAAAGGACCGCCGGAACAACTGCTGGTACCATTTACCGGCAAAGAGAATATTCAACCGCGACAACCCGCCGCTGAGATAGTACCCGGAGAGCGACGCCGCGGCGGAAGGTGTACCGCAGTAGTTCCAGGCCGTGCGCTCACCGGTATCGCTGAAATCATGCAGCCGGACCATGTTGGGGTTTAGAAATACCCGGAGTTTCGGGTATTTGGCATTAACGGCGTAAGCCAACCCCAGGAGGTGGTCTTTCAACTGGTGGACCAGGTAGTTGTTTTTTATCTTGAGAATAAGGGCCTCCAGGTCCGGTTTCGCCGTATCGCTGTTTACTTTTTCCATTAACCGCCCCAGGTCCGAATCCATTTTTTCCCTTGAGTACATCACCACCCGGTCCCGTATTTCTTTCGGGGCTTCTTTGCTGATATCGGCATAGGGCAGGGCCTGGAGGAGTTCGCCGATACGCCCGGCCGTACGGTTGGCGGCCGACAGGCTGTCCGTCTCAATTAACAGGCCGAAGAGCCGGTTGATCTCAAGGAGCGTAAAGAGGGGACAGATTTCCTGGCCCCGGAGAATCGTTTCTATTTTTTCCCGGTAGTTGTCCCTGACCATAAATCTAAAGCGGGTATTGTCGATAGTGATGTCACGGTTTTGAAGCCCTTCCAGTAAGAAGTCGATCAGGTCCTTTTTATTTTTTTCGATCTTTAATTCCTTTTTTAGAAATTCAAAGAGTTTATCGTAAAAATGCCCGCTGTCCCACGGCACGGCCATGAGTTTTTCCAGGAGCGCATCGTAGTCGTACCGGTCCGGCGCATATTTGGCCGCATGCGAAAAAAGCTCGAAAAGAGATTGGAAAATTGCCGTCAGAAGCGCCTTGTTCCCGGGGTGCAGGCGCTCGAAGTTTCTCACCCATCGAAACAGCCTGACCACGGTAACCGGTTTCTTTACCGGGATTTTCTCCACGAAATCCACCAGTACGTTATAGTTCTCATAATTGCGGTACAGGGTGGACAGGGCTTCGCCGGTCACCAGGGGACCGCGGGAGGAGAACTTCGTGGAGACCGCCAGGAATTTTTGAATATCGCCCATGCCGGTTTTCTCTTCCTTTGAACGGTTGGCCAGTTCTTCCAGGAGTGCGAAGGCGTCGGTTTTTTCCTTTTCCTCCGCGGCACGCCCCGGCACGGCAAAAACAGCGAGGAGAAACAATATATATAAAATGGAAATTTTCTTTTTCATAAACTAAAACCTCGTCGATTTACTGCATTAATATCTACGGATAACCCGCGGAAAAACGGAGTTATCGAAGAAGTGCCTAAAGTGCCTTAAGCGCACTTTAGGCACTTCATTTTCTTTAGCCCCTTACCTCCCGAACGTTATCTCCTGTATATCGGTGAACGCGCTGGTGTTCCCGTCGAGATCGACGGCCTGGAGACGGAAATACAGTTTCGAGTATACAGGGAGATACCTGGGAAACATAATAAACGTGTAATTATTGGAAGAAACCGTGACCCTCCGGTGCAGTCGGTCCGGCGCATAGCCGTATTCAACCAGGACGTGGCTGAAATCGAACTCTTCGTTTGGGTCCCATTCCATATCCACCCTGTAGGCCGACGCATCCGCTTCGGCTATATTGGCCGGTTTTGCCGGCGGGACTTCCAATATTTTTTCCTTGAACAGACCGGCCATTATCTCGTGACCCAGGGGACCCGGATGATTGCCTTTGTACAGTTCCATCAGTGCTTCATATCCCTCCGGGTATTCCATAAAGGCAGTGTACGTATCGATATAGGGATAGTCGAATTGTTCCGCCATTTCGATTATCGCGGCGTTTAAAATTTCGGTCTGGTATTTATAGAATTGAACCCCCGGGATACGTGTTTCATCCTTCTGCGGCGGCGTGGTGGAGATAATGGGGTACATATCGTAATCGTAACGTGCCGTATCGAGGATATAGTGCAGGTTTTCCGCCGACGCCGCGGCACCGATACCCGCGACCACATCGTTGGTACCGAACAACACCAGGCAAAAATAAGCCCCGCTTTCGGAAAATACATCGTCCATCCGGTTTATCCCCAGGTAACTCGTATTCCTCGAAACCCCCGCGTTCACCGTATCCACCTGCCCGTAACCGGCCTCCAGCATCTCTTCCAATTGGGCCAGGTAAGTCCATTCCGGGTGGTACCAGTCATCCGGGTCGTTTACATCCATCCTTACCACACCGTAAGTAATACTGTCGCCGAACCCCAGGATGGTATTATAAGAAATGGCCGAAACCGCGGGGACCGCCGCGGGGAGACGGCGTTCGATCACCGCTTTTTCCATCAACGCCGGTATGAGCGTGTCTTTTTTTACCCGGTACCGGTACGAATGGAAAAGGGTTTTGGTTTCGATAAAGAACCGGTTCTCTTCGTCCGTGATCTCGAATTCCTGTTCCGAGTCCGGGGTCTGGGTGATATCGAAGATTTGCCCGTTTTGCAGGTGATAATAGAAAACATCCGTATTGCCGGTGTTGTTTCCCTGGAAGAGCAGGAGGTAGGGGACCCCTTCGTAAAAAACCGTTTCCAGGGGAAGGGCGGACTCGAAGCCGTCCAGGGGGAGCACGCGGGAGGCATCCGCCAATGAATCGTAGATGCACAATTGTACGCTTCCGTCCAGGAAGTGCATCCAGGCCGTGGTAAAGCGGTGTCCCGCGGGGCTTACGGTTACGTTGGGGAACAGGTTTTCACCGGGGAAGCCGGCGCTCAGGTTTTTTATTCCTTTTATACCTTCGCCCTGTAAAACGACATCGCATCCTGTTGGGGATGCCTGGACACCGACGCGGTAGGGTTGTTCCCGGAATTGAAACGAAACCGCCTGTTCTTCCGTTTGTGGGAAAAGGGTGGAAGCGGCCATCATAACGAATAGAATCGAGACACACACAATTTTTTTCGAGTACGCTGCGATTGTTTTCATGGTAAGAAAATTTTAGCACAAATAGGTTCTTTTATCAATCCCCCCGGCAGGGCCTAAATCCACCGCCTACAATCACAATCGGAAAGTAGGGGGAAACACAGGATTTAGGGACCCGGCTAATTGAGGGTTCCTCAAAAACAGGGTTCAGCGCACCGATCTAATCCGGCCTATCAAGGAAACGTGTTGAGACTTCACCCATCATGATCAGCCCGTTCGAACTCAAAAAGGTTTGGTACCGACTGTTTTTATCCTGGGTATGTTGTATTCTTCTTTCTTTGCAATCCCGGCGTCCTTGAGCTTTTTGTAGTATTCCGAGAATTTTTTGAATTTCTTATCATTAATAAATTTAATGGATTCTTGCGTTATTGTTTTCGTTACTTCTTTTTGTATTTCCATGCTTACACCTCAAAAATATTTTTTACTATGAAGAAAAAAAGGATAATTGGAATTGGAGATGTAATCGACAATCATATCGTTATACGATCGAATTTTCTTTCTCAGTTCATCATTCTTCGAGTAATCTTCGATCTTCAATTTTAAAACTTTCTCCAATTTGCTTATACCAATCATTCTTCCATGCGAATGCCACAGTTTATTGTCTCCAAGAATACTTGCTATTTCTTCGGCTCTCATTTCTTTCTCTTCTTTTGTAACATCATTCCCTTCTTTATGTTTCTCCCAATCCTGGAATTTGTATTTTACCAACCACTCCTTTAACAAAGTAATCGTTAGGTTTTTTGCTTGTTCGTATTCACTGAGGGTTGCCAGATCCTGATTCTGGAGGATAGCAAACTCAGCACTGGTCAAGGTATCGCTTTTCGCCTTTTCAATCAATTTTTCAACTTGATCAAGGTATCCGAGAGCCGGGACCCAGTTTTTCCCGTTGAAGACTTGAGGATCGATCGGTCCCAAAGAAGAAGAATAATCCATGAAAATTTTGTCACCCGACATGCAAAAAATCGTCCCTGCCGATAAGGCAAATTCAGGTACGACAAAATTCACTTTTTTATAATGGTGTCGAATGATTTCAACATATTTCTCTACAACCTCGACACTGCCTCCGGTGGTATTAAGAATGAGAGTAAGTGTGTCTTTTTTCCCGGGTTCTTCTTGAATCTCTTCAATAAAATCTCTGAAAAGCTTGACCACCGGAGGTTCTATCGGGCCATAGTAAAAAATTACATCGGAATTAAAATAATCCTCTAAATCAATCAGCCTCTTGTTCAATTCTTCTTTAATTGCAGCATCAAATATTTTCATTGTTTTTTTATCCATACACATCGTATTGTATTATACTATAGTATATTTTTTTCAAAAAAACAAGCTTCAATTTCAGAAAAACCGGGAAAGCCAGAGAAAGGTGCGTCAAAACAGGTTGACAAAAAAACTCAAAATCACTCAAATCATTTGATTTTTTTTCGTTTTAATCGGCCCGCCGCGCGGTCGGCGATCACATAGAACGCGGGCACTACCAGTAAACTGAGAACGGTGGACAACACCAACCCGCCGATAACGGCAACGGCCATGGGCGCACGGATCTCCGAACCCGGTCCCAGGCCCAACGCCGGGGGAATGGCGGCCATCAACGTGGCGGTGGCGGTCATGAGTATCGGACGCAATCGAATCGGTCCGGCTTTCTCCATGGCCCCGCGCGCGTCCATTCCCCCATCGCGGAACTGGTTGGCATAATCCACGAGGATGATCGAGTTCTTTTTCACAATACCCAACAGCAGCAGCAAACCGATCATACTGAAAATATTCAGCGTCTGCCCCGCCAACAGCAAGGCCAACACGGCCCCCACAACGGACAACGGCAAAATGGTCAACACCGTCACGGGGTGCAGGAACGAATTGAACTGCGACGCAAGGATCATATACGCGATCAATATTCCCATCCACAACGCAAAAAGCAAACTGCCCATGGACTCCCGGAACGCAACGCTGGCGCCCCCCAACACGGCCCTGTACCCCACGGGTAATTCGCGTGAGAGCTCTTCCACTTTCTTGAGCGTCTCGTCCTGGGAATGACCCGGTGCCACATTGGCAAAAACGGTGATGGCCCGTTCGCGGTCCCGCCGTGTAATCGCCTGGAGCGCCGGTTCCTCGTTGTAATTCACCAGCGCGGACAACGGCACCAACTCCCCGGAACGGGTCCGCACCTGCAGCCGGGCCAGGTCCTCCGGCCTCGACCGCTGCTCGGCCAACAGTTTCAACCGTACATCGATACGCCGGCCGCCGGTACTGTATTTCCCGACCCGGATTCCACCCACCAGCGCATTAAGGGTAGTGGCCACATCATCGATGGAAACCCCGATATCGGCGGTCCGCCCCCGGTCCGGCTGCACACGCAGTTCCGGCATTCCCAATTGGTAATCGGTATCCAGGTCCACCACCAGGCCGCTGGCCTCCAATCGACGCATCATGTCCTGGCTCAGGGTCACCAATTTATCCCAATCGGGACCGCGAACGGAAAATTCCACGGGGAACCCGCGCTGGGCGGTGAATCCCCTCTGGGACATATCCTGGATGACGGCACGGAGCCCGGGGATGGAATTCAACTCCCGGCGCAGAACCACGGTGAATTCATCCTGGCTCAATTCCCGTTCCCCCGGCGGCACAAGGGTAACGAACATGAAACCGGAACTAACGGAACCGCTCCCCATACCGCCGACGATAACAAACCGCCGCAATACTTCGGGATGGGATGCGATCACATCCTCGGCACGCCGCACCAGGTTATCGGTTTCATTGATATCGGAGCCCACGGCGGTTTGCATACGGACCATCATCAGGCTTAAGTCCTGGGACGGGACGAATTCGGCGGGCAGGTATACCATCACGGCGATGGAACCGGCAAATAAGATCACGGCAAGTATAAGCACAAGTGCCGGCCGCGTGAGCCCGCGCTTAAGTACAAGCGCGTATTTCCGGCTCAACCATTCGAAACTCCGGTCAACCCACGCCCCCACACGGCTGCGCCCCTCGCGGGAAGTCCTTAAAAACTGCGCGCACCGGGAAGGCGCCAGGGTAACGGCTTCCACGTAGGAGATTAGAACGGCAAGGCAAAGGGTAATACCGAACTGCAAGAAAAAACGCCCGATAACGCCGCGGATAAAAACCACGGGGGCAAAGATGGCAACGACGGCCAGCGTCGCGGCCAACGCGGCAAAGGCGATCTCCTTTGTCCCGTCCAACGCCCCCTGCACCAGCCCTTTGCCCCCTTCGACGTGACGGTAGATGTTTTCCATGACCATGATGGCGTCATCGACGACAATTCCCACGGCCAGCGCCAACCCCAACAGCGTAAAGGTGTTGAACGTAAAACCCAGGAAATAGATCACGGCGGCGGTCCCCAGGAGAGACATGGGAATGGCCAGGATGACGTTAAGGGTGCTGGAAAGCGAACCCAAAAACATCCAGCACACGAGCGCGGTCAGGATGACGGAAAGGATAAGCTCCAATTGGATCTCTTCGACGGATTCCTCGATGAATTTGGTGGAATCGTAATTAACTCCCACGTTCATCCCCTCGGGTAAGGTTTGTTGAATTTCCGCCACGGCCTTTTTAACCTCGTGGGCCACGGCCACGGCATTGGCGCCCCGCTGTTTGCGTACGCCCAACCCCTGCGCCGGGACCCCGTTGACCCGGGACAATCGCCGCTGATCTTCGAAACCGTCTTCCACCAATGCCACATCGCTTAAATAGATGGGACTTCCGCCGGATTCGCGAATCACGATATGCTCCAGTGTTTCCAGGTCCACGGCCTCGCCCAGCACACGGATATTCACTTCCCTGCCCGTGGTTTCCAGTCTCCCGGCGGGTAATTCGACGTGTTCCCGCTGCAAGGCAAGGATCACATCCTTAACGGTCATCCCTTTTGCATCCAGCCGGTTGGCATCCAACCAGACGCGGACATTCCGTTCGAGGGCACCGCCCATGGTGATCTCTCCAACGCCGGGAATGGTTTGTAATTTCTCTTTGAGCCGGTAGCGGGTAAAATCGCTCAACACGCGCTGGGGATACGTACCGGACATGGCGATCCACATGATGGGCTGGTCTTCGGGATTGGTTTTCGCGATCACCGGCGGGTCCAGGTCGCGGGGCAGCCGCCGCTGCGCCTGGGATACCTTGGTCTGTACATCCTGCAACGCCAGATCGACGTTCCGGGAAATATCGAGCTCCAGGGTAATGCGGGCACTCCCCTGCCGGGAAACGGAGGTAATGGAACGCATCCCCTCGACCTGTACCAGGGCCTCTTCAAGGATTTCCACCACGTCGTTCTCCATGACCTCGGGCGCGGCCCCTTCCCAGGTAACGGTAACGGTGATGGTGGGGAAATCGACATCGGGAAACTGGCTGATACCGATGCGGGAAATGGCCACCAAACCGAAAACCACGGTGGCGGCCATCAACATCCAGGCGAAAACGGGTTTCTTTACGCATACATCGGTCAGGCTCATTTGCCGTCTCCTTTTCCCGCGCCGGTGCCGGGGGTGATAACACCGCCGCCGCCTCGGGTTACCCGTACCGGGACGCCGTCTTGCAGGGCTTCGGCACCCCGGATGACCAGGATTTCTCCTTCTTTTAACCCTCCCAGCACCTCGACGTAACCGTCGGCGGTACGCATTCCCAGGGTCAGGATGCGTTCCTTCGCGGTTTCCCCTTCGACGACATAAGCGATGAACCCCCGTTCACCGGGACGAATGGCGGTCTGGGGAATGACGGGCATATCCAGTTCGCTGCCCACGGGGACACGGATTTCGGCAAAGGCCCCGGGTCTTAACCGGTCTTTTTCGCTGTCGTCCACTTCGGCGGTTATTGCCGCCATGCGGGTATTCTCGTCCGCGGCGGCGGCAACGTGGGTAATAACGGAACCGTACACGGTTTTATCGCTTTTAACCGTAAATAGTGCCTTTAACCCGGTCTTTAAACGGTGGGCGTCCTGCTCCGGGACTTTGAAACGAAGCAGCAGGGGATCGCGGCGCACCATGGTGGCCAGGACCGAGCCGGGCTGAACGTACTGACCGGTCTGCACGGTCCGGGTCTGGATGATGCCGGGCACGGGCGCGCGGACAAGCGCATCGTGGAGGTTGAGTTCGGCCTGGTTCAACTGGGCCTGGGCCAGGGTCAGTTCGGAGGTGGCCGTAAGGACGCGGGTGCGCCAGGTTTCCAACTCTTCGCCGGGAATCAAACCGGGGTTTTTCTCCACCACCTGGCGCCGCCGTTGTAAACCGGCTTCGGCTTCGGCCCGCGCGGCCCCGGCCTTGTCCCGCGCCGCCCGCGCCGATTCGACGGCCAAACGGTAACGTTCGGGTTCGATTTCCACCAGCACCTGGTCGGCCCGGACGCGGGCGCCTTCGGAAAAAAGGACGTTGTCCACGACCCCGGCCACGCGGGCGGTGACGAGAACAGTCTCAAAGGCTTCGACGGAACCGACGGCGTAGATCGAATAGGTCACGGAACGGCTCGCCACCACGGTCGTTTCCACGGGGAACATGAGGGCTTTCCGACTGTCGCCGGACTTCTTCCCGGCAGGGGAACCGGAACCGCCGCACCCCGCAGTGAAAAACGTTAAAAAAAGGGTAATTAATATGACGGGTATTAAAGCGGGTAAAACAGTGTTCAACGAAGGGATTTGATTTTTTATTTTCATCGGTTCACCTCCCGGGTACGTCCGAAGGGGTCCAGCCCCAATGCCAGCCGGAGGTTCAGGAAAGCCACGGCCAGGCCGTAGCGTTCCCGGACGAATTCGACTTCGGCTTCGTATAAGCGGACATTTGCATCCGCTGCTTGCAGCGCGCCGGTAAGCCCCTGGCGGTAAAGCTCGGCAGTTTCGGCGGCATTTTTTCTTGCCACGTCCAGGGCCACGGTCGCCTGCTTGAGGGAGGCTTGCTGGATAGTAAGGGTAACGAGGGCGCTTCGCACCTGGACTTCAACCGACCGCAGCGCGGCCCTCACGTCGAGATCGGCGACAGTGGCCAGGGCTTTGCGTTCTTTATGGTCGGCAATGCGGGCAAGGCCGTCGAACAACGTCCAATTCAGGTTAAGGCCCACGGACCAGGTGGTCTTCTGACCGGAGAAGCCGCTTTCATTAGTAAAGCGGTACTGGCCGTTCAGGGCCAGGGAAGGGAACCACCGCATGAGGGGTTCGGCGGCGGCCGCATGTTGGGCGCGGGCATGCCAGCGCAGGGAAAGAAGATCGGGTCGGTTCTCCCGGGCTTCGAGGATCAACGGGTCCGCCCCGGGCGGCGGCGCTTCGGATTCGGCGAGCAGTTTCTCCGGGTTTTCCAGGGGTTCTTCGATGCCCGTGCCGAGCAGGAATTCGAGTTGGAGGCGCGCGGTTTCCACATCGCCCACGGCGCGGGTCACGCCTTTCTCGGCGGTGGCATATTCCAATTCGGTCCGGGTGACATCGTTAACCGAAACCAACTGGGCCTCGAACCGGGCACGGGAGGCTTTAAGGTTCTTATCGGCAAAGTCGAGCCGCTGCCGGGCGGCCTTCAACACCTGCTGGAAACCGAGATCGGACAGGTAGGCGCCGCACACTTCGTAGGCCAGGGCACGTTTGCTTTCCAGGGCATTTAATTTTTCCGCTTTGTCTTCCATTTTAAGCTGCCGGAACAGGGGAAAAGAGCGAAGGTCGAGGAGCAGGGTATTGAAGGCAACGGTCCCGGACAGCGCATTTAGGCTTTGAATAACGATTTCCTGGCCGTTGAGTTCCCGGGTGACCTCGAAGGGGCGCCGGGTATAACCGCCGGTCAGCGTGACGGTTGGAAGAAACACGGACCTTGCTTTCATCAGCCGGGCGGCGGAGGCGTTTACTCTCTGGTCGGCGGAAGCGGCGCGCTCATTGTGAAGCAGCGCGGACTGTACGGCCGATTCCATGGTCAAAGCCGCCCTGTTCTCTTCACCGGTCCCGAAAGAGACGGCGGCCGGGGACAAAATCAGCATAAGTATAACGATGAAGATACCGTTTTTTATTTTCATTTTAACTTCCTTACTGCACTGGATATCATAAAGTCAGGTAAAAAGCAATATTCATATTATTTTTCCCACCCCG
>Ga0210082_1000080_pt1 | contig 19959 bp, 2 predicted proteins | sample White_ThreeSqA_D_2_FD_185592 | JGI IMG/M metagenome (GOLD analysis project Ga0210082, IMG submission 185592) | Wetland microbial communities from the San Francisco Bay, California, USA, that impact long-term carbon sequestration -... | ecosystem: Environmental > Aquatic > Marine > Wetlands ... | reverse complement strand
CTATAATATCCTTTACCGTACCGGCGACCTGGCCCGGTGGCTGCCCGACGGTAACCTGGAATTCCTGGGCCGTATCGATCGCCAGGTCAAGATCAGGGGGTTCCGCGTCGAATTGGGAGAGATAGAGAGCCGGCTGCTGAACTACCGGGAGATCGATGCCGCCGTCGTCCTGGCCGTGGAAAACACCCTGTGTGGCTATTATGTGCCTGCCGCCGGTTCATCTCCCACCGGGAACGGGCTGCGGGAGTACCTGGCCGGGTACCTGCCCGCTTACATGGTGCCGTCGGTTTTCATACCCATCGCGCGGGTGCCCCTGACCCCCAATGGGAAAGTCGACCGGAAAGCCCTGCCCCGGCCGGAATTTAAAGCGGGAAAAGACCACATCGCACCGCGGGACGATATCGAAAAGAAACTGGCCGCCATCTGGTCCGAAATCCTCGACATACCCGGGGATGCCATCGGTATAAACGACAATTTTTTCCAACTGGGCGGGCATTCGCTGCGGGCCACCGCCGCCGTTTCCCTGGTCCATAAAGAATTCCGCGTAAAGATTCCCCTGGCCGAAGTGTTCAGGGACCCCACCTTATCCGGGATGGCCGCTTACATAAAAAAAGCCGGGGAAGAGACATATACCGCCATTCCCCCTTCCGAGGAAATGGAGTACTACCCACTGTCTCCCGCTCAAAAGCGGCTGTATATGCTCCAGCAGTTAGGACCCGAAAGCACCCTCTACAATATGCCCGTTTTCGTTATCCTGGAAGGGACCGTCCACGGGGAAACGCTGGAACGCACGTTCACCCGCCTGGTAGAGAGGCATGAAAGTTTCCGGACCGCTTTCGAGACCGTCGACGGCGACGTGGTCCAGGTCATTCGCCCACGGGTGGATTTCGAGATCGAATACCACGAAGGAGCGGGGACCGGGGACGAGGATGCGAGACGGGAGATCACCGGCCGCTTCGTTCGCCCCTTCGACCTGTCGAAAGCGCCGCTGTTCCGGGCCGGGTTGATCAAAACCGGCGAAACGGAACATATCCTGATGGTCGATACCCATCATATCATCTCAGACGGCACGTCCCAGGGCCTGTTTATCCGGGATTTCGCCGCACTCTTCGCCGGGGAAGGACCGCCGCCGTTAACCGTCCGGTACCGGGACTATTCCCTGTGGCGGAACAGCGAGGGCGCAAGCGCCGAGTTAAAACGCCAGGAAGCGTACTGGCTCGATGCGTTTAAAGGAGACATCCCCGCCGCCGACCTGCCCCTGGATTTCCAGAGGCCGGCCGTGCAGAGTTTCGAGGGCAGCGTATTGTTCTTTGAAATAGGCGAAGAAGAGACCGCGCTTTTGAGAGAGATCGCCCTCCGGGAAGGTACGTCCATGTTTGTGCTGCTGCTGGCAATACTGGATGTATGGGTGGCGAAACTCACCCGGCGGGACGATATCGTCGTGGGCACGGAGATCGCCGGGCGGCGCCGTGCCGAACTCCGGGACATTATCGGTCTTTTCCTCAATACCCTGGCACTGCGTAATTTCCCCCACCCGGCGAAACCCTTTCGCGCCTTTTTAAAGGAAACCGCGCGGAGAACGCTGGAGGCATTTGAAAACCAGGATTACCTTTTCGAGGACCTGGTGGAAAACGTTTTGGGAAAACGCCCCGTGGACCGGAACCCCCTTTTCGATGTCATGTTCGTATGGCAAAACATGGAGATGAAAGAGGTCCGTCTCCCCGGGCTGACCATAAAACCCTACACGGGGGAAGCGGCTGAGACCCGGGCTTTGACCGATCTCAGTTTATACGGCCAGGAAACCGGCGACACATTGGGATTTTATTTCGAGTTCAATACCACCCTCTTTAAAGAGGAGACCGTGCGGCGCTTCGTTACTTATTTTAAGGAGATCGTATCGGTTGTAACGGCAAACAACGATATGGAATTGAAGGACATAAAAATTTCCCATGACCTGGCAATGGCAAAAGTCGATGTGTTCAAGGAGAGCGACGATGAATTCGAGTTTTAGGAGATAGAAAGTTTTAGGAGATAGAAAAATATGTCGAATCGAAACTATGATAAACTGGTGGTTGCCGCCGAACAGAATACCGAAGAGCGTGATTTCTGGCTGGACAAATTATCCGGCAATCCCGTAAAGAGTACCTTTGCATACGATTTCCCGCGTGACACCCGGGACAATTCCCGTACTGCCGAAAAGTCCGTCACCCTCGATGGGGAGACCGTATCCAGGTTAATAAAATTGAGTAAAGGTTCCGATGTCAAGCTGCACATGGCGTTGGCCGCCGGTCTCGCCGCACTGCTCCAAAAATACACCGGCAGCGACGATGTCGTTTTCGGTACGCCTATTTATAAACAGGATGTGGAGATCGAATTCCTTAACACCGTCCTGGTGCTGCGAAACCGGGTCGAGGACGATATCACCTTTAAAGAGCTGCTGCTCAGGATGCGTCGGACCGTGCTCGATGCCGCCGAGCACCAGAATTATCCCATCGAGATATTGCTCGAGCAATTGGGGATGCCGTACCGGCACGGCAGCGGCGATTTCCCTCTTTTCGACGTTGTGCTGCTCCATGAAAATATTCATCATAAGCATGATATCCGGCGGGATTATATCGATTACAGCATTCTTTTTTCGTTCACCAGGACCGGTGAACACATCGGGGCCGTTGTGGAATACAATCCCGGTTTGTATGAAGAAGCCACCGTGGAACGCATTTTCACTCACTACAACCGTTTGTTGGGGGGTGTGCTTTCCGACGTGGATACCCCCGTATCCGAAATCGATATCCGGACCGAAGAGGAGCGCCGGCGGATATTACACGATTTTAACGCCCTCACCGCGCCCCCTCCCGAAGCCCGGACCCTTCACCGATGGTTTGAGGCCCGGGCCGCCGAAACGCCGGACCGTGTCGCCCTGGTGAGCGAGGAACTTTTACGGGACATTCAATTAACATACGGGGAATTAAACAAACGGTCCAACCAGTTGGCCCGGTTTCTACGGGAGCAGGGTGCCGGTCCGGGAACCATCGTCGGGCTCATGGTGGAAAAGTCCCTGGAGATGATGGTGGGTATCCTGGGAATATTGAAATCCGGCAGTGCGTATTTACCCATCGACCTGACCTACCCCGGGGGACGGATCCAGTACATGTTGAAGGACAGCAATACCCGGATTTTATTGACTTACCGGGGCAATACCGTTCCCGCCGCCGCGAAAGTGGCGGAGGACCCCCAATTGGATGTCCGGCTCATCGATATCTTTTCACCCCGTATTTACGGGGGGGAGGATTCCAATCCCCAAAACATCAGCAGGCCCGAAGATGCCGCCTACATCATCTACACCTCCGGCAGCACCGGCAAACCCAAGGGGGTCGTGGTGGAGCACCGGAACGCCGTCGCTTACGTCAATGCCTTTTACCGGGAGTTCGATATCGTACCCGCCGATACCGCGCTTCAGCAGGCATCCTATTCCTTCGATGTCTTTGTCGAGGAGGTCTATACACTGTTGTTTCGCGGGGGGAAAGTCGCCCTTTGTCCCAAATACGTCCTCATGGAGCCTGCCGCGCTGACCCGGTTTATCTTGAAACACCGGATCACATTTATCAGTGTTTCTCCGTTGTTGTTGAACGAGATCGACAAATTGCCCGATCCCGGGGACATCCGTATTTTTATCAGCGGCGGCGACGTGTTAAAGAAAGATTACATCGCCAACCTGTTAAAATTAAACGGCCGGGGTATCTATAATACTTACGGTCCCACCGAGACCACCGTTTGTGCCACGTATCACCGGTGTTCCGCCGATGACCCGCCCGATTTGCCTATCGGCAAGCCCATTGCCGATTATAAGGTCCTCATCCTGGACGGGCGGGGGCGATTGCAGCCCATCGGTGTTCCCGGGGAGTTGTGTGTTTCCGGTCCCGGTGTCGCCCGCGGCTACCTCAACCAGCCGGACTTAACCGCGGAGCGGTTTTATAGGTCATATAAGTCCTATAGGACCTATAAAACGGGCGATCTCGCCCACTGGCTGCCTGACGGCAGCATCACGTTCTTAGGCCGCATCGACCACCAGGTAAAAATCCGCGGTTTCCGGGTGGAGTTGGGCGAGATCGAAAATCATCTCTTAAAACACAGCGCCGTCGATACCGTCCTCGTGCGGGTAAAAGAGATGGATCGCACCGGGGTTGAAAATGCCGCACAGCGCTATTTATGCGCTTACATCGTCTCGAAAAGCAAAATATCCGTGTCCGATCTGAAAGAGTTCCTGGCCGGGCAATTGCCCGCCCACATGATCCCCTCTCATTACGTCCTGCTCGACCGGATGCCCGTCACCGCCCACGGCAAACCGGACCTGAAGGCCCTGGATGCTTTCGAACCCGTTTCCGTCACCAGCGCCGAGTACAAAGCCCCGGAAACCGACCTCGAGATCGTGATCGCCGACACCTGGAAAGAGCTGCTCAACCTGGAGAGCGTGGGCATCCACGACAATTTTTTCGATCTTGGCGGTAATTCCATGCTGCTGCTCAAAACCGCCAACAAGATCGGGGAGGCCCTGCAGCGAAACGTCCCTTACGTGGCCATGTTCCAATACACCACCATTCACGCGCTGGCCGGGTATTTGAGTTCCCCCGCCCCGGGGGAAGCCGAAAGCGGCGGACCGGACCAATACGCCGAACAGGCCGGGACCCTGGATAAAGGAAAAGACCGGATGAAAAAATTCGTCAGGCGATCGAAGGAGACGGAGGTTGTCGATGGCTGAGACAGGATTGGAAATCGCCGTTATCGGGATGAGCGGCCGGTTCCCCGGTGCCCGCGACCTCGACGAATTCTGGGAGAATTTAAAAAACGGCGTGGAATCCGTTTGTTTCTTCAGTGAGAACGAGTTGGAGGATGCCGGAATCGATGCCGAACAGATCGACAACCCCAATTATGTCAAATCCGGCGGCGGTATACTTGAGGGCATCGAGTATTTCGATGCTACGTTTTTCGGTTATACGCCTAACGAAGCCGTGGTCATGCACCCCCAGGTCCGTATTTTCCACGAATGCGCGTGGGAGGCCCTGGAGAGTGCCGGTTATGCCCCCGGTACGTTCAAAGGGAAGATCGGGCTTTATGCGGGGGCGTCCCCCAGCACCCGGTGGGAATCGCTGGTGAGCCTGTCCGGGAAAGACGTCGAAGTGGGGCGTTATGCCGCCGGGAGCCTGGCCAATAAAGATTTCCTCAGTACCCGTGTGGCCTATAAACTGGGTTTAAGGGGACCCAGTTTCGGTGTACAAACCGCGTGTTCCACATCCCTGGTTGCCGTGGACCTGGCCTGCCGGGGGATATTGACCGGTTTGTGCGATATGGCCGTGGCCGGGGGGGTGTCCATATCGGGTTTGAAGTCCGCCGCTTATCCCCGGGGGTATATTTACAGGGACGGGTTGATCCGGTCCCCGGACGGCCACTGCCGTGCCTTCGATGCAAAAGCAAATGGGATCGCCGATGGAGAAGGCGTCGGCGCCGTGGTGCTAAAGCTCCTGGAAGACGCCCTCGCCGACGGCGATACCGTACATGCCGTTATCAAGGGGGCCGCCGTGAACAACGACGGAAACCGGAAGGTCGGTTTTACCGCACCCAGTGTCGAGGGACAGGCGGAGGTGATCCGCGCCGCCCTCCTGGTGGCGGAAGTGGAAACCGAAAGCATTACCTATATCGAAACCCACGGCACCGGTACGGCCCTGGGGGACCCCATCGAGATGGAGGCACTGAAGCAGGGATTCAATACCCCCGGGAAAGGTTTTTGCCGCATCGGATCGGTTAAGACCAATATCGGTCACCTGGATGCCGCCGCCGGTATCGCCGGTTTCATAAAAACCGTTTTGGCCCTGGAGCACCGGCAAATCCCGCCGAGCCTGCACTTTGAAACGCCCAATCCCGCCATCGATTTCGAGAATAACCCTTTCCGCGTGAACACCGCCTTAACCGCGTGGGAAAACGGTAAATATCCGCTGAGGGCCGGGATCAGTTCCTTCGGCATCGGCGGCACCAATGCACACGTTATATTGGAGGGGGCGGCACCCCCACCCTTAAAGGGACCGTCCGGTCATTCTTCAAGTGTAGAGCGTAAATACCATTTGCTCGTATTATCCGCAAAAACCGAGCCCGCCCTCGAAAAAATGACTGTCAACCTGGTAGATTACTTAAAAAACAAGTTTTTAAATCCTGGTAATCGTGCTAATCCTGAGAATCCTGGTTCAGACCTTTGCTCTATCGCCTATACCCTGCAGGTGGGCAGGGAGGCGTTCAGGCACCGTAAAATGCTGGTCTGCTCGACCGTCGATGAGGCCGTGGACGCATTATCCACCCCCGACCCGGAGAGGGTACTCTCCTATCCGGCCAGAGAGAAATCGCCGCTCGTGGTATTCATGTTCCCCGGCCAGGGCTCCCAGTATGTCGATATGGGCCGGGAACTCTACCGGTACGAAAAAACCTTCCGGGAAGAAATGGACCGCTGCTTCAAGATACTCGCCCCCCTCCTGGGTGTCGATCCGAAAGAAATCCTTTACCCCGCCGCCACGGGCGGGGGAGATCCCGGGAAGATAAACCGGACCGAGTTCGCCCAACCGTTGATCTTCGCCGTCGAATATGCCCTGGCAGCGCTGTTGATGAAATGGGGCATCCGTCCCCATGCCATGATCGGTCACAGCATCGGCGAGTACGTGGCCGCCCACCTCTCCGGTGTATTCTCCCTGGAGGATACGTTAAAGATCGTCGCGCTAAGAGGCAAATTGATGCAGCAGTTACCCGCCGGCGCCATGCTCGGGGTTTCCGTTTCCCCGGGTATGTTGGAACCGCTGCTGGCGTCTTACCCCTCATTATCTTTGGCCGCTGTAAACAGTCCCGTCAACTGCACCGTTTCGGGTCCCGGCGACGCTATCGAGGATTTCGAGCGGTTGATGGAAAAGAAGGGGTTCCGGTACCGGAAACTTCATACGTCCCATGCATTTCACTCGGCCATGATGGACCCGGTCTTAAAAACCTTTGAAGAAGAATTACGCCTTATCACCCCGGGTAAGCCCACTATTCCATACCTGTCCAATGTGACCGGGAAGTGGATAACCCCCGCGGATATCGCCAATCCCGCTTATTGGGCGACCCATTTGCGGCATACCGTCCGTTTTTCGGATGGAATCGAGGAATTGGCAAAAAAAGGGGATTCCATTTTCCTCGAAGCCGGTCCGGGCCGGGTATTGACGACCTTTTCGAACAAAACCGCCGAAGCCCCCGGCCACCTGGCGTTGAACCTGTTGAGACACCCCGGGGAGGACGTGTCCGACCTCTATGTCCTGTACCGTGAAATCGGCAGGATGTGGCTTTTCGGCAGGGAAACCGATTGGCGGGTGTTTCATAAAGAGGGAGAGAAACACCGTATCCCTTTACCCACCTACCCCTTTGAACGGCAGAGCTTCCGGCTCGATGAGGGGGGCACGGGTATTGAGCGCACCGGACCGCTGAAACACGGGAAACCCGCAATCCCCGGCGGCCGTCCCCCGTTGTCCCATTGGTTTTACCTTCCCGCCTGGAAGCGGGATATCCCCATGCGCGGCAGCGTTCCTGCCGCCGGGGAAGAGGACAAAACGGAAAATTGGCTCGTGTTCCTCGACTCTTGCGGCCTCGGCAACCTCCTGGTATCGCGGCTGCGGGCCCTGGACCAACCGGTGGAAACCGTTTCTCCCGGTACCGAATTCGCCGTCCCGGGACCGGGCCGGACCTCTTACACCCTTAACCCCCGTAAACCCGGGGATTACCGTCAATTGTTCCGGCACCTGGAGTCGCAAAACAAAGTGCCACAGCGGATCCTCCATTTATGGAGCCTCACCGGTCCCCACACCCTGCCGGCAATCGGGGAGCAAGTTTCCCGCGAGCAGTTCGAGCAGGCCCAATACCCCGGGTTCTACAGTCTCCTGGACATTGCGAAAGCCGTGGGGAAAACAGACACGGGTCTTTCCCGTTCGTTACGGGTGGACGTTATTGCGGATTACCTGTTCGATGTGACCGGCCATGAGGACCTGGTCCCTGCAAAGAGCACCATGAAAGGGGCGTTGGCCGTAATACCCCAGGAGCACCCCGGCATACGGTGCCGGGGCATCGATGTCCTGCTCCCCGATGCGCGGGATTCGCAGAACCCACAGTGGGAACGATTGGTAACCCAATTGTCGGAAGAGCTCCTTTCGGACCGGGAGACCGTGGATACCGCGGCGGCTTTCCGGGGACCGCACCGGTTGGTACAGGTTTTCGAACCCCTCCCCCTGGAGACCGTCGAAGACCTGCCCCTGGTGGAAAAAGGCGTTTACCTCGTTACCGGCGGCCTGGGAAAGATCGGGTTGACATTGGCCCGGTTTCTTGCCCGGGATTACGCCGCCCGCCTGGTATTGATCGACCGGGTCGACCCCCACGGTGAAAAAGAAACAAAGGAGATCGAAGAACTGCAAGCACTGGGGGCGGAAGTACTCGTCTTCGGCGCCGATGTCGGAGACGAGGAACAAATGCGGGCTGTTGTCGAGGAAGTCGAGCGGCAGTGGGATACCGTCAACGGGGTGCTCCATATCGCCGGGACGGTTCGGGGCCGCTCCTTCGACCTCGTCGATTCCCTCGACCCCGCCGCATGCCGAGAGCAATTCCAGGCCAAGGTTTACGGGACGCTGGCGCTTGAGAAGTTGTTCCGGGAGAAGCCCCTGGATTTTTGTTGGTTCATGTCCTCCGTTTCCGCCGTTCTCGGCGGTTTACGGTTTTCCGCCTACGCCGCCGCCAACGCGTGCATGGATGCATTGGTCTCACAGATCAAGCGGCGCGGCGGGGCAGGGGGGAATTGGATCGGCGTCGATTGGGACGGTCTATCGCCCCATAACACCGTCGAGGCGTTTAAACGCATTTTATCACTGCCGCTGCACCACGTCGACCGGGTGGTCGTATCCAGCGGCGGCAATCTCCAGGAACGGATCGACCGGTGGATCCGGCTGGAAACCCTGCAAGAGAAACCGAATACCGCACCGGAAAAGACAGCCGCCCGGCATCCGAGGCCCCAATTATTCAACCCTTACGTCCCGCCGTCGACGAAAACCCAGCAGTCACTGGCCGATACCTGGCAGCGGCTGTTCGGGTTTGAAAAGGTCGGTATCACGGATGATTTTTTCCAGTTGGGCGGCGATTCTCTAAAGGCCGTTACCGTTATTTCCACCATTCATAAAACATTGACCGTGGAAATACCCCTGCCCGCTTTTTTCAGTCATCCCACCATTAAAAAACTGGCGGAATATATCGACAGTATCGGGACCGGGTCGTACTCCGGTATCCCCCCCGCCGAGAAAAAAGAGTACTATTCCCTTTCCCCCGCCCAGATGCGGTTGTTTATCCTCCAGCAGATGGATCCGGGAAGTACCGCTTATAATGAAATGCAGTGGACCGTTTTTGAAGATTCCGTGGACCCGGCGGCGATCCGGGATATATTTGAACGGTTGATCCGGCGACATGATATCTACCGGACTTCCATCACCTTCGTGGAGGGGGAACCCGTACAGAGGGTGTACCCGCATGTGGATTTCGAACTCCAATTTTCCGATGTTTCCATTGCCGGGGAGGATGCGGGAGAAAATACCGGGAGGACCATCGCCGCTTTTAGAAAGCCTTTCGACACCGCAAAGCCGCCCCTTCTCAGGGCCCTCCTGGTCAAAACCGGGGACCGGCGGCATGTCCTGGTCATCGACCAGCATCATCTCGTGACCGACGGGATTTCCCATCTTATTTTCATGAAGGAGATAGCAGCCCTTTATGAAGGAAAGGAACTACCGCCCCTGCGTCTCCAGTATAAAGATTACGCCGAGTGGGTGAATGGTCCGCAGCAGCGGTCGGCCCTGCAAAAACAGGAAACGTATTGGCTGGATCAATTCCGGGACGAGATACCCCTTTTGCGGCTTCCCCTCGATTACCCGCGGCCCGCGGTCCGGAGTTTCGAAGGCCGTACCGCCGGTTTCTCTTTGACCGAAGGGGAGACCCGGGGACTGTATTCCCTTGCCACCCGGGTGGACGCCACCCTTTACATGGTGCTCCTTTCGATCCTCAACGTCCTGTTGGCGAAGTTAAGCGGGAGAGATGATATTGTGTTGGGGACCGTTGTGGCCGGACGCAGGCATGAGGATCTCCGCGATATCATCGGTATGTTCGTCAATACCCTGGCCCTGCGGAACCGGCCGTCGGGCGAACGTACTTTCGCCGCTTTTTTAAACGAGGTAAAAACCAATACCCTCGATGCCTTCGAGAACCAGGAATACCCTTTTGAACTGCTGGTGGAGAAGGTGGACATTGCCAAAGATACCGGCCGGAATCCTTTGTTCGACGTGATGTTCGCCCTGCAGACCCAGGCCGAGAAGGATACCGGCGGTGCCGCGCCGGAAACGTGGAAGCCGGTTGTCGACCGGGTACGGGCGGTGAAATTCGACCTGACATTGGAAGGCATCGAGTCGGATAACCGTTTAAATTTCAAAATGCAATACTGTACACGGTTATTCCATGCGGAGACCGTGACGCGGTTTATCGCATATTTTAAAAATATTGTGGCCGGTGTCCTGGATAAGCCGTCGGCGGCGATATGCGATATAGACATCCTGCCCGCCGAGGAAAAACAGCGGCTTTTATATGATCTTAACGATACGGCCGCGTCTTACCCGTCGGGTATGACCATCCACGAATTATTCCGTGAGCAGGTCCTCCGCACCCCCGACGCCGTCGCCCTCCATATGCCCCACGGGACCCATCCGTCCCATTTGACCTATAACGAACTCGACCGCAGGACCGGTCAACTGGCCGGCCTTTTACGGGAAAAGGGGGTCGGACCCGACGTCATCGTGGGCATCAGGATGGAACGCTCACCGGGTATGATCGTCGGGCTAATGGGCATATTAAAAGCCGGGGGCGCCTATTTACCCATCGACACGGGTTACCCGGAAGATCGGGTCCGTTACATGCTCAAAGACAGCGGGGCGAGGATACTGTTAAAATCCGAAACAAACTCAAATGATCAAAATCCAAATGACCAAAACAAGACCGGTACCCCGCTCGTTTTGAATTTCGAGCATTTGAATGTTGAATCTGTTTTGAATTTCGATATCCGGGTTTCGGATTCAAGTTCCTCGAACCTGGCCTACGTTATCTACACCTCCGGTTCCACGGGCAAACCCAGGGGTGTCCTGACCATGCACTATAACGTGACCCGGGTGGTGAAAGAGACCAACTACATCACGATCACCGAAAAAGACCGGGTGCTCCAGTTGTCCAATTATGCCTTTGACGGGTCGGTGTTCGATATCCACGGTGCCCTGTTGAACGGTGCCGCCCTGGTGATGGCTGGCGGCGGCGATACCATGGATGTCGGCCGCCTGGCGGCGCTTATCGAAAAAGAAAGGGTCTCGGTTTTTTTTGTCACCACATCCCTATTCAATCTCATGGTCGACCGGGAACCCCGGATTTTTAATACCATCCGTAAAGTGGTGTTCGGGGGGGAGCGTGCGTCGTTCGAGCATACGCGCCGGGCCCTGGCGCATGCGGGCCCCGGTAAGCTTATCAACGGGTACGGTCCCACGGAGACCACGGTATTCGCCGCTTTTTACCCCGTGGATACCGTCCCCGCGCAGCCCGATACGATACCCATCGGCGTCCCGCTGTCCAATACGCGGATCTACATAATGGACAACTATCTAAACCCGGTCCCCACGGGAGTCACGGGCGAGATTTATATCGGCGGCGACGGGACCTCCCGCGGTTATCTAAACCGCCCCGAATTGACCTCGGAGCGGTTTAGCCGCGGCGCGGCACCCTCCCATATTCTTTACCGCACCGGCGACCTGGCCTTTTATCGGCCGGACCCCTCGGGCCGGGGGACCTATCACATCGTATACCAGGGCCGCACGGACCACCAGGTGAAGATCCGGGGCTTCCGCATCGAATTGGGAGAGATCGAAAACCAACTGCTTAAACAGGATGGTGTCGATAGGGCCGTCGTCCTGGCCAGGGAAGATAAAACCGGCGACCGTTACCTTTGTGCCTATATCCTTACCCGGGAAGAATTGGATATTCATGCCCTGAAAACCGGGCTTTCCGGGATGTTACCCCCTTACATGATCCCTTCCTATTTTATCCCCCTGGCAAAGATACCGTTGACACCCAATGGAAAACTGGACACCCGGGCATTACCGGAGCCCAGTCCTGAACGTACGGGCAGTTATACCCCTCCCGGGAACGAGACGGAAGCGAGGTTGGCACGGATATGGTCCGAAGTACTGGGCATCGATATAACGGCCGTGGGAGTGGATTCCAATTTTTTCGATCTGGGCGGGCATTCGTTACGCGCCACGGTGGTCGTTTCACAGATACACAAGGAATTCAATGTAAAAATGCCGTTGGTGCAAATTTTCCGGACCCCGACCATCCGTGAGCTGGCCGCCTGTATCAGGGGCAATTTTAAAGTGGAATATGCATCCGTACAACCCGCGGAAAAAAAGGAATACTACCCCTTATCCCCGGCCCAGAAACGAATGTATATCCTCCAGCAACTGGAAGCCTCGAGTGTCAATTACAATATGCCCCAATTCATCCCCATCGCCCCCAGTACCGATTTGCCGCGGTTGGAATCGGCGTTTCGACAAATCATCGCCCGCCATGAAAGTTTGAGAACTTCCTTTATCATGGTGGAAGGGGAACCGGTTCAACGGGTGCATGATGAAATGGAATTCAAACTTGAAAACCATGATGGGGACATGGGGGGAGAAATGGGGGGAGAAATCGCTTCCCCGGGCCGCGGTATATATCCCTTCGATCTTTCTATCCCCCCCCTTCTTCGTGCCGGTATCCTGGCCGCAGGGGATGGACGGCATTTCTTGATCGTGGACACCCACCATATTATCAGCGACGGGATTTCGCAAACGATCCTGATGGAAGAGTTCCAGGTGTTGTACGATGGCGGCGAGTTATCTCCTTTACCGCTGCAGTACAGGGATTATGCCCAATGGCTGACCGCGGAAGAGCAGCAGGAAGCCATCCGGTTCCAGGAGGAATACTGGTTGAGAGAGTTCAGCGGAGAAATTCCCGTATTGACCCTTCCTCTTGACTACTCGCGGCCCGCGGTTCAGAGTTTCAAGGGACGGGCACTCTATTTTTCATTGACCCCGGCTGAGACCGCGGGATTAAATGCGGTGGCTTCCCGGGAAGAAGCCACCCTCTACATGGTGCTCTCCGCGGCGGTTAACATTCTCCTGTCGAAATTAAGCGGACGGGAAGACATCGTGATCGGTGCCGCCGCGGCCGGTCGCCGCCATGCCGACCTGGAGCGTATTATCGGTATGTTCGTCAATACGCTTCCGCTGCGGAACTTCCCATCCGGTACACTCTCCTTCACGTCATTTTTAAAGACAGTGAAAGAGAGGACCCTTGCCTCCTTCGAAAACCAGGATTATCCCTTTGAAAACCTGGTGGAAAAAGTAGACGTCGCAAAAGACGCCGGGCGCAATCCCCTGTTCGATGTGATGTTCACCCTGCAAAATATCGTGGATAAAAAATCAAAAGGTCCGGGCCCGGTACCTGGAAACCGTGAGAAACCCATCTATGAAGACCGTGTCGCTAAATTCGACCTGACAATAACCGGTATTGAAGCGGGTGACTGTTTAAAATTCGGATTCCAATACAGTACCCGTTTGTTCAAAGAGGAGACCGTTCAACGGTTTATCGTTTATTTTAAAAAGATCGTAACATCTGTTTTAACGGATACCGAAAGGGCGATACGGGATATCGACATCCTGTCCGAAGAAGAGAAAGAACGGATCCTGGTCGAATTTAACCGTACGGGATCGGCGCTTACGCCGTATCCCGTGGATTCGACGATTCACGCGATGTTCGAGGACACGGCCCGCCGCGTGCCGGACCGCACGGCACTGGTGGAGGGGGATAATCAGCTCACATACCGGGCGCTGGATGAAACGGGGGACATGCGGGCAAAAGAACTGTCGGCAAAATCCGTTAAGGAAGGCGACATTGTGGCCGTTTTGATGCCGCGCTCCATCGGGTTGACCGCCGCCCTCCTCGGGATATTGAAGGCAGGGGCCGCATATTTACCCATCGATCCCGCCTACCCGGAAGAGCGAATCCGTTACATGCTTGCCGACAGCAATGTAAAGGTAATGTTGAGTAAGTCGAGTACGTTGAGTGAGAAAAGTGAGGGGAGTATGGAGAGTGAGGTGATCGGCCTGAATCCCGGGTTTGAAAATACCCTCACACCTTCCGGTCACTTGTGCTACGTCATTTATACGTCCGGCACCACCGGCCGTCCCAGGGGTGTTCCCATCCGGCACCGGGGATTTATCAACCTTGTTTATTATCATCGCGAGGTGTTCGGCGAGGGTCCCGGTTCCCGGATGAGCCAGGTGGCCAATCCCGGTTTCGATGCCATGGCCATCGAGGTATGGCCCTGCCTGCTGAGCGGCGCCGCATTGGATTTCGCCGGTGAAGAAATGCGGCCGGACCCGGTGAAGATGAAGGAGTGGTTGATTCGAAGAGGGATAACCATTTCTTTTCAATCCACGGTAATGGCCGAGCAGTTGTTGGACGAGCCGTGGCCCGAGAGCGGGGTTGCGTTAAATGCCCTTTTCACCGGCGGTGACCGGCTCACCCGTTATCCCGCGCGCCCTTACCCGTTTAAACTGTACAATTTGTACGGTCCCACCGAGGACACCGTGTGGGCCACGTGGACGGAAGTGCCCGTTACCCCCGAAGCGAAGGGAGTCCCCTCCATCGGTAAACCCGTGGCCAATCACCGCATAACCATCACGGGTCCCAACATGGAAATACAACCGGTGGGTGTGCCGGGAGAGTTGTGCATTGCCGGCGCGGGCCTCGCCCCCGGCTACCTCAACAACCCCGAATTGACCGCAGAAAAGTTCTGCCGCGGCGCGGCACCCTCCTTAATGTCAGCCGGGACACCCGACCCCCTTACCCCTCTTTATAAAACCGGCGACCTTGCCCGGTGGCTTTCGGACGGCAATATCGAATTCATGGGCCGCATCGACAACCAGGTAAAATTACGGGGTTTCCGGATCGAAACCGGGGAGATCGAACAGTGCCTGTTGTCGCACGAAAACGTCAAAGAGGCGGTAGTCGTTCTAAAAAAAGATCACCGGGGACCCCGTGAATATTTGTGTGCCTACATTGTCCCCGCAGGGCCTTTACCCGAAACCACGGGCCTGCGGGAGTACCTGGCCGCCGCGTTGCCCGCTTACATGATCCCCCCTTTCTTCGTGCAATTGGATAAAATCCCCCTGACGCCCAATGGAAAGATAGACCGGGGTGCGCTGCCCGAACCCGGGCCCGGCATTGCCGGGCAATACAATCCCCCCCGGGACGAAGTCGAAAAAGAACTGACTGGAATATGGGCCCGGGTACTGGGCATCGAAGAAGAGGCCGTGGGTATCGATGCGAACTTTTTCGACCTCGGCGGGCATTCCCTGGGCATCGTCAAAGTGAGTACACTGATAAACGAACGGTTCAACAAATCCATACCCGTCGTTACCCTTTTCCGGTTGAGTACCGTTCGTACGCAGGCCGCTTATATCCGGGAAGAAGAGATCAGTCTCCAGGTAACGGATGAAATATTGGAGGATTCCGCGGCGACAATGGATGAAACGATGAACTTATTGATGGAGGACGGCGATGAATAAAAGCGGGGAACAGCGCAATTATTCCGGTCTCGAAATCGCCGTTATCGGCATGGCCGGCCGGTTCCCCGGTGCCCGTGATATCGGGGAGTTCTGGGAGAACCTGAAAAACGGTATCGAACCCGTCTCGTTTTTTACCGACGACGAATTGTTGGAAGCGGGTATCGACCGATCGCTGCTGGAACGTCCCAATTATGTTAAGGCCGCGCGTATGCTCGAGGGAAAGGAATATTTCGATTCCTCTTTCTTCGGTTATCTCCCCGATGAAGCGCGGTTGATGGACCCCCAGGTACGGCTCTTCCATGAGTGTGCATGGGAAGCCCTCGAGAATGCGGGGTACGATTCCCGGGCATATACCGGTTTGATCGGGCTTTATGCCGGAGCCGGGGAGAATTTCAGTTGGGAAGTCTACGCCCACATATCCCGTGCCGGGACCGCCATCGATAATTTTACCGCACTGCAATTACGGAACATCACTTTTTTAGCCACCCGGGTATCCTATAAATTGAATCTCAAGGGACCCGCGGTTTTTGTCCACAGTGCCTGTTCCACTTCCCTTACCGCCATACACACGGCGTGCAGGAGTTTGTTGACCGGGGACTGCCAGGTAGCCCTGGCGGGCGGCGTCTCTTTAAATACCGCCGGGAAGTCCGGTTATTTCTACAGGGAAGGGATGACCTCTTCCCCGGACGGCCACTGCCGTGCCTTCGATGCCGATGCCGGGGGTACGGCCTCGGGGGAAGGCGCGGCCGTGGTGGTGTTAAAAAAATTAAAAAACGCTGTCTCCGACGGGGATCACATCTGGGCCTTGATCAAAGGGTCGGCCGTCAATAACGACGGCGACCGCAAGGTGGGGTTCACCGCGCCCAGTATCGACGGGCAGGCCGAATCGCTGCGAATGGCCCTTAAAATGTCCCGCATCGAATCCCACACCATCAGTTATATCGAAACCCACGGCACCGGGACACTTCTCGGCGATCCCGTAGAGGTTGAGGCCCTGGGGCTCGCCTACGGGAACTTGAAGGGGCAAAAATGTGCCCTGGGGGCGGTCAAAACCAATATCGGCCACCTCGATGCCGCGGCCGGCGCCGCCGGTTTTATTAAAACCGCCCTTGCACTGAAACACCGGCAAATTCCCCCCACCCTTCACTTTAAGCAGCCCAACCCGAAGATCGACTTTAAAAACACTCCCTTTTATGTCAATACAAGGCTTACGGAATGGTCCGGCAGCGGATCCCCGCTTCGCGCGGGGGTGAGTGCCTTCGGCATCGGCGGAACCAATGCCCACGTCATCCTGGAAGAAGCACCGGAACCGGCCTCGTCCTCCCCGGGAAGGGGTTATCACCTTTTCCTGTTTTCCGCGAGGAGTGCCCCCGCCCTTGAACGAATGACGGCGAACCTCGCCGGTTATTTAAAGAGCGGCGGGTTGGACGAAAATCTCAAAAATAAGGAAAAGACGGGGGCCCACCTGGCGGATGCCGCGTTTACGCTGCAGGTGGGGCGGCGCCAATTCCGGCACCGGCGGATGGCAGCCGGTTCCACTCCCAATGAAATTTACAACGCCTTGACCGACCCCGATACCGGTAAGCGGGAGAGCTTTTCCGCCGCCGAAGAGACCCATGAGCCGCCGGTGATCTTTATGTTCCCCGGTGTGGGTTCCCAGTATGCGGACATGGGCCGGGGGCTTTATGAAAATGAACCGTTTTTCCGGCAAGAAGCGGACCACTGCTTTGAAATTTTAAATTCCGTACCGGGTTACCGTATCAAGCCGATCCTGTATCCCGGTCCGCACGATGCGGCGGAGGAGATGCCCGGGGACCTGACCGTGGAGCACCCGGAAATAAGCCAGTTGGTTTTATTTACCGTCGAGTACGCGCTGGCAAAACTGCTTATCCATTGGGGCTTCGTCCCCCGCGCAATGATCGGTTACAGTTTCGGCGAATATACGGCCGCCTGTATATCCGGGGTTGTTTCCCTCGAAGATGCACTGAAATTAATAATCGGCAGGGGTAAAGCACTCCAAAAAATGCCGGACGGCGCCATGCTGAGTGTTCCGCTGCCCATGGAAGAGGTGATCCCCTTGTTGACGTCATTGACGTCCCATCATGAACCGGGGGTATACCCGGTCATCGACAACGGTCCCTCCTGCGTCGTGGCCGGTTCCGTAACGGCCGTCGAATCCTTTCAAACACGGATGAAAGAAAAGAAGATCATTTGCATGCCGGTCCCCGTGGTACGGGCGCTTCACTCCCCATTGATGGCCCCCATTTCAGCGGAATTGGAATCCGCTGCCCGATCCGTCACTTTAAATCCGCCGCAAATCCCGTATATTTCCAATGTCTCCGGTACCTGGATTACCGAAAGGGAGGCCGTGGATCCGTCCTACTGGTCCTCTCACATGCAGCAGACCGTGCGTTTTGCCGACGGTATCCGGACGCTGGCCGCCGGGAACCCGGATGCGCTGTACCTGGAAGTGGGACCCGGGCGCGATTTAAGCGCATTGGCGGTACGAACCGTCGAAAATACCTCCCGGCACCGGGTGTTCAACCTTATCAGGCACCGTCAAAAGAATATCCCGGACCATCATTTCCTGCTGGATAGAATAGGGACCCTGTGGCTCCACGGCGTGACACCGGTTTGGAAACGCTTTTATGAGGGACGGCAGCGGAACCGCATACCCCTTCCCGCTTACCCCTTCGAGAAGATCGAATATCCCGTTAACGTCAACCTGCCGCGAATACTCTCGGCAATATCGGGGGGTCTCTCCACGGCGGACCTGGAAACCTTGACCCGGGATTCCCGGGGGACGGGCGAACCCGGAAAAGGCGCGGCCGGCCCGTCCGCGAGCATGGCTATATCAGTCGAACGCCCGGGCTTGACCACCGCTTACGAGGCCCCCTCGACGGCATTGGAAAAAGCGCTGGCCGCGATGTGGCGGAATTTTTTCGGCATCGATCGCATCGGGGTTAACGATGATTTTTTTGAACTGGGGGGGGACTCCCTGAAAGCCATGTCCATCTCCGGCATTATTCACAAAGAATTCGGCGCCGAAATTCCATTGCCGGTTTTTTTCGATATCCCCACCATCAAACAACTGGCCGGGCGGATCGATGCCGTGAAAGGTAACGCCCTCGAGTCCATCCCCCCGGCCGAAAAGAAAGAGTATTATCCCGTCTCCCCCGCACAGAAGCGGATGTATATTTTACAGCAGATGGAATTGAACGGGACAGGCTACAACCAGTATATAACATTGAAACCGGACACCGCGCCGGACCGGGAAAAATTGCGGGATACATTCATGCGTTTGGTCCGCCGCCATGAAAGCTTAAGGACGTCGTTTCACATGGTAAACCGGGAACCGGTACAGGTGGTCCACGACAACGTGGAATTCGATATCGAATACCTGGATGTGACGGGAAAGCCCCCCGGGGAAAAACAAAAGGTAACCGGCAATTTCATTCGGCCTTTCGATCTGTCGCGGGCACCGCTGCTGCGGGTGGGATTGATAAAAACAGGGGAAACGGGCGGTTCCCATATCCTGATCGTGGACCTTCACCATATCGCCGCCGACGGTACGTCCCAGATCATTTTGATGGAGGAGATCAGGGCCCTCGAAACCGGGAAGGATTTACCCCCCTTACCGCTGCAATACCGGGATTATGCGGAATGGAGAAAAGGGGAACGGCAGCAGGAGGTCCCCCGGTCCCGGGAAGCCTTTTGGTTGGGAGAGTTTCCCGGGGAGATACCGGTATTGAATCTTCCCGTGGATTTCCCGCGTCCGGCGGTCCAGGGTTTTGAAGGCCGTTCCGCAGTGTTTACCCTCTCCCCCGGAAACACCCGCCGGTTGAGAGCGCTGGCCGCGGCGCAGGATTCCACCCTTTACATCCTGTCGGTGGCCCTCCTCGACGTATGGCTGGCAAAATTGAGCGGCCAGGAGGACATCGTACTGGGAACCGCTGTGGCGGGACGCGGCCACCCGGATCTCGCGGGCATTGTCGGGATGTTTATCAACACGCTGGCGCTGCGTATCCAACCGGTAGGCGAACTCGCCTTTACGGCATTTTTACGAAATGTCAAAGAGAAAACCCTTACCGCTTTCGAGAACCAGGATTACCCGTTCGAGGAACTGGTGGAGAAGGTGGACGTGGTAAAAGACGCCGGGCGGAACCCCCTGTTCGATGTCATGTTCACGCTGCAAAACATTGCCGAGTTCGAGGGGCCGCCC
>Ga0210082_1000078_pt1 | contig 20076 bp, 15 predicted proteins | sample White_ThreeSqA_D_2_FD_185592 | JGI IMG/M metagenome (GOLD analysis project Ga0210082, IMG submission 185592) | Wetland microbial communities from the San Francisco Bay, California, USA, that impact long-term carbon sequestration -... | ecosystem: Environmental > Aquatic > Marine > Wetlands ... | reverse complement strand
GCAAAGCCAAACAGCAAGAAATCGAAAACCTGGAAAAAGAAATTGTCGCCCTTCAAAAAGATCTGGCCTCACCCGCATTGAACGATGAAACCAAGCGAAAAAAAAATCGCTCCATGGAAGATAAGAAAATCAATTATCAACGGCTCGTCCAGGATGCGCAAAAAGAATTCCAACAACAGCAGCAAAAGGAAATGATGGCATTTTACAACGAAATAATGCCCATGATCCAGGAATACGGGAAAGCCCAGGGATTCACGTTGATCCTCGATCTCTCCAGTGCCGGTATCGCTTATTTCGACAAAACCATCGATATCACCGATGTGGTCATTCAAACGGTAAACTCCAAATAAGTAAAAAGTAGGAAGCAGGGAGTTGTGTGCGCTTTACGGGTCCTTTAGAAGTTAAAATAGCCGATATAGAAAGAAAGGACCGTAAAGGCCACAATGCCGGCGGCAATGAAATAAACCGCGAGACCGATGATTTTCATTAACATGTGGAAACGATGAGCGTTGGACTCTTCCATTTGCCGGACCAATCGAGCCAGGGATTCCGCCAGTTGGCCGGATTCCTCTCCCACGGCCACGGTGGTCAGTTGGTCGTTGGTCAGTATACCGCTGACGGCAAAATACTCTTTGAAACTCCTGCCCCCTTCCAACACATAAAGGGCGCCCTCCAATCGCTGTGAAACCACCGAGTTACCGGCCGCGGCAGCAGCATTTTTTGCGGCGGTCACGGCCTCCATCCCGGCGGTAAGCATGGCCGACAGCGCCCAAAAGGCCCGGGTCACCGACATATCGCGTACCAGTCCCCCGATAAAAGGGATACAAAGGGATCCTTCGTCCGACATATGCCGAAGCGGCCCGTAACGGCACAATTTGTGCCAGAAAAGATATACCAATCCCACGAATCCGTAACCGATGGCCAACGGCGGCAATACCACGGAAACGTAACTCCGCCCCAGGCTCTCCACCACCAGGTATTTTAACGGCGGCAGTAGTATCGCCGCATGCAAAAGCAGTAAGGGGTATATCAAACTTACCATAAACCGCCGTTTTGCCCGGTACCGGCTTTCATAATATTTGGCCAGCCTCCGGGCGGTATCTACCATCATACCGCTCTCTTCGGCTCCCTTGACGATCATCGCCTGGAAATCATCGAAATACTTCGGGTACCGGGACATGCCTTCCCAGAACGTCCCACCCTGCATAACGTGGTGCCGGATACCGTCCAACATCCACAGGAACGGACCTTTTTTTCCCTCTTTCACGACATCCAGGCCCTTCTCGATGGTGAGACCGCTGTTCAACAGCGTTGCCAGGTGTTCATAAAATCGCGACAATTGCCTACTATTCATCCGTTTCTTCATACCCCTATTCTATAAGATAATCCACAACATTGCAAGCCCCCACGGCGCGGGCACCCTGTGAAAATTAATCTTTTCTTATTTCTCTCGTAAACCGGCACCGGGGGTACCCGGTACAACCGATGAAGGCGCCGAACTTTCCCTTCCGTTCCTTTAGAAGACTGCCGCACTCGGGGCAAATATCCTTACCCTCGGTTTCCGGGGTCACGCGCCTTCCGCCTCCACCGTAACCGCCGGTCCCTAAATCCAGGGTATAACGGCACTCGGGAAAATTACTACAGCCCAAAAACGGACCATATTTCCCGTTCCGCCGACGCAGGGGGCCGCCGCATTGGGGGCAGCAGGCTTCGGGTTCTCCCTCCATCCCGGGATATTGCGATTCACTGTTCGGTTCTCCATTGGATTCGCCATTTAATTGAAATACCGGGGTCGTTTCGGCGGGTTTTCCATTTACCGCCTCATGGGGATTGGGGCAAATATGATTGTAACCGCACCATAAACACAATATAGACGGTTGAGTCATGAATTCGGTGGCTTCGAGGATTTGCGCGATATCCCCGAGCAAAGCGGAACGGACCCTTTTAACTTCCTCCCGGTGAAACGAGGCGGTCAATGTGCGCTGTTCCCTCAAATCCTCGATACATAATTGGATTTCATTATCCGGATTGTTCTCGAAAACATACATGGCATAAGAAGGAAGTTGAAGATTATCCATGGGATGTACGGCCTTCCCGGTTTTATAATCGATGACGTGAATAATGCCGTCCTTGCCCCTGGCCACCCGGTCGATCACACCCTTAAATTCGATTTCGTCTGTTAGCGGGATTAGAAAGGTATTCTCGATGAGAAGAGTGTCGCTTTTATCGGAGGGGAAGATGGAGTTAAAAAAGTAAGTCACAAAGGTTTTACCTTTTTCAAAATAATCATTAACGGTGATTCCCGTTTTGACGACCTTCACCCGTTCCATTTCCCCGGAGTTCCAGAAAGTGTCTTTGTATTGGTCGAGGGCCTCGACAACACCGGGTTCCTTTCCCTCCAGCCGTTGTCGATATGCCCATTCGAGCACGGTATGGACACTGGTCCCCATATGGGCTTCGATGGAGGTGAACGCTTCGGGTTGTTCTTCGATATACTTGAATTCAAATGCTTTCGGACAATTTTTAAATGTCGAGATACCTGTGAAACTAAAACGATTCAATTTTTTTCCCATGATACAATATACCAGATTTTGCCCCTTTTGTGAAGACCGCCGTCCGTCAAGACTTACCTCTTACCTCTTACCTCTTACCCTTTACCCTTTACCGCTGTCTTTCCCAGGTACCCGCTTCTCTGGAAGCTGTAATATCCACTCTCCGAGAGTATAATATGATCGAGGACATCGATACCGACGATTTGGCCCGCATTTACCATGCGGTCGGTGACCACGTAATCTTCCTTACTGGGGGTATGGTCGCCGGAGGGGTGGTTGTGGACAAGGATAATGGAGGCCGCGCGGTCGGTGACGGCATAAGAAAAGACCTCGCGGGGGTGGGTCAACGACTGGTTGCTGGTACCGACGAAAACGGTACGTTTTTCGATCAAATGGTTGGCGCCGTCCAGGGTCAGGGTTAAAAAGAATTCCTGTTTTCGATCGGCGATCTCGGCCACCAGGGGGAACACATCTTTATCGGTTTTGATCTTGATCCGGTCGCGCAGGAGGAAGCGACGCGAAAATTCCACCGCGGCCATGATCTGGCATGCTTTTGCGGTACCGATACCTTCGATTCTTTTCAATTTCTCCAGGGAGAGGCCGTTAAAATTTTTTTCCACCAGTTTAACGATCTCCCAGGCCAGTTCGTAAACATCCCTGCCTTTGCTGCCGAGTCCCAGGACAGCGGCCACCAGTTCGAGATTCGAGAGGGCCGCCGGTCCCCGTTTGATCATTTTTTCCCTGGGCCGGTCAAATTCAGGAAGGTCTTTTAGTTTTTTCGGACGATCGATGGTGCTTGTTCTCTTCGCTTCCTTTATATGTTTACCAAAATCCGACACCGGTCCGTTTTTTCTCATAATATACACCCCATGAAATTATTTTTCACAAGGCATAGTTTTACCGTAAATAAAGAAAAAAGTCAAATAAAAAGATCAATTAATCTTTCCCGAGGTATTTCTTGATCTGGCGCTTCAGTTGTTCTCCTTGAGCGGCGGCGGCGAGGATTTTCCCGTTCTTGATGATATACATGGTGGGGATATACTGGATTTTATAATCCTGGGCCACCTTATTCCCTATATTTGCATCGATAATGTGGACCCAGTTCATCTTGTTTTCTTTAACAAAGGTTTTGGCGTTTTCATGCGCAGCGGCCCCCCTTTCCAGGGCAATACTGACGATCTCGAAATTATCGTTTTTAAAGGTGTTCTTAATATCCACGAGGTTGGGAATTTCCCGTCTACAGGGACCGCACCAGGTCGCCCAGAAATCGAGAAGCACCACTTTATCTTTATATGATGAAAACAATTCGATTTCATTACCGGAAATATCGGTGGCTTTAAAATCCACGGCATCGGGCAACTGCGCATGCATCATGGGCACAACCATTACCGCTATAATTAACACAAATATAATCTTTCTCATGGTTTCTCCTTTTTTGGGATATGTTGTCTAATTCCGTCAGTGGAGACAGACTAACCGGGAACCCCGGCAGCCTGCCTGCCCGACTTTCAATTATACCACAAATTTAATTAAAAAAAAACAATTTTTTAATGGCCTTCTTCTTTCTTTTTGGCCGGGACTTTGAAGTGCTCGCCGGTCTCTTCGACAATCCTCTTGTACCACTTCTTCGGGTAACCCGGGTGTTCGACTTTTTCCAATGGGGTTTTAATATTTCCGTCCAGGTATTTAACCAACAGGAATTCGCCCAGTTCCCGCCAGCGTTTGACTGTATCCTCGCCCAAATTGACGGAATATTGAGTCAAATAGTCCAGTGCCAGCCGCGGCGCTTTTTTATAGAGTTCCAAAGCGGCTTTATCCACTTCCGGCTGGTCGGCGAAAAATTTTCCTTCCAGTTTCTCCTGGAGGGTTTGGATATCCTTTATCATTAACGAGTACCGCGAATATGCATAATTAGAGACAAAATTGAATACCCAGAACGCGGAATCCCATGAAAAATGAAACAGGTCCGCCACTTCACCGGAATGCGTCCTGGGAATACCGCGCATCCCACAGTACATGGGAACATAAACGGTACTGTAGGTATCGTCCAGGCCGAACCAGAAAACACCGCCGATGGGACCGGGCAGCCAGGACCGGGCCTGTGCAATAAAAGAGAAAGCGGTCTGCTGGGTCGAAACGGCCCGTTCATTAAAATAACGGGTGTCGTCCTTCTCATCGACTTTCCACTGCAAAGGCCGCCAGCGGTACGGGAGGCAATAAGGTCCGGCCCCCACATCTTTTGTCATATCCAGGTCGGTACCTTCGAAATGATCCCGCATGAGGGCCATGGCATCGCGGACGGATAACGGCTTATCCGGTTTGATCCACAGGGGCAGGGGTTCGGCTTCGGTGTTTCCTTTTATATAATCATCCGGCAGATTCAACGAAGGCGCCGCCCTCCGGAACATGCTCCAGACCCTTGCCTCACAAAACCGCAGGGCGCCGAAATCCACGGGCGCATACGCATCGACAAAGCTAAAATCTTTATCTTCCCCTTTAAAATACCCCTTCTCCCGGGCAAAAGAGATGATATCTTCCGAATAGAGGCAGTTTTTTTTATCGTTCAACGGGAATTGCCGGATCCTGGCCTGGTTGGCATGGGCGGAGATATAACCGTCGGGCACCCGCCGCGCCACCCAGACCGCCCCTTTGTTTCCCTTCCCTTTCCCGACCATTTCCAATATCCACACGTCATCGGGATCGGCAATGGAAAACGATTCTCCCTCGCTGGCATAGCCGTACTCGGCCACCAGCCCGGTCATTATATTAATAGCCTCCCGCGCGGTTTTGGCCCGCTCCAGGGCAATAAATATCAGGCTGCCGTAATCGATAATACCTTCGGGATTGACCAATTCCTCGCGCCCGCCGAACGTGGTCTCCCCTATGGACACCTGGTGCTCATTCATCAGGCCGACCACGGAATAAGTCACCGGGGCCTGCTTTATTTGCCCCAAAAATTTACCGCCGTCCCAATCGTAAATATCCCGCATGGATCCTTCGGGATGACGGCCCGGCGGGGTATAATAAAGCTCCCCGAAAAAATCATGAGCGTCCGCCGCATAAGAGATCATGGTCGAACCGTCCGCGGACGCTCCTTTGGAAATCAAATAATTGGTACATGCCTCTACGTCCACCGCGGGCACATAAAGCAACACCAACGATAATATCACTGTCAACACAATGGCTGAAACAACAATGCTTTTTTTCATAATCTTTTACACTCCTTGTCTGGTTTAAAATATGACCCACGAACCGGGCGAATCACTCTTGTTCGCTTCTCTCTTCCGATAGCATCAGGGCTTGCTGGAGTAACTTTCCCAGTCCGTCGAGCCGGTTCCTGTACTCATCGACTTTCTCTACCCGGTTTTCCAATTCCGTCCGCGTGGATTCCAGTTCCCTGGTAAGGCTGTCGATGGAAGCAGAGAGGTCTTTTTCTATTTTTTCTTTCTCTTTGACCGCATTTGCCAGGTCTTCTTCCGAACATTTAAGCTGTTGTACAAGGGTTTCCTTTCCCTCTTCAATGGCAAGGATCTTTTCTTTGTGAGACTCCAGGAGCTGCGAAAGTGATTGTTTTTCTTCCTCATTGGAAGCGATGACGGCATTAAGATTGGTCTCATTATTTTTTAATGCATCAATTTCCTTACGCAATTCGGCATTCAGGGAATCCTGACGATGGAGTTCATCTTTATGAGCGTTTTCCATCCGCATTTTATCGTTTTCCAGGCGGGCGATATCGGCCCGAAGCCGCTCCTCCTTTTCCCTGGCCCCCACCGTCAACCGGTCTTCGGTTTCGTGGATCAATTTATCCGCCTCGTTCTTTAATCGTTTTTCAAATTCATGATCTTTGGCGATCATTTCTCTCTGTTTATCGGTTAGTTTATCACTTAAATCGTTTACGCGGTTGACCAGGTCGGCGTTCTCTCCTTTCAACCGGATGATCTGTTGTTCGAAATCGTCACGGGCACGAATCAATTTATTTTTTTCATTCCCCACGGCTTCCCCGGATTCCTGAAGCTCGGCAGCGGTCTGTTCCAACAGCGGTTTTCCTTCCTTTAATTTTTTAATTTCACTTTTTAATTTCGCAACCTCATCGTTCATGCGGTAGTTTTCAGTTCGTAAAAAGTGATTCTGCTTTTCCAGCGACATGAGCCTGGCGGCCAGTTCCCTGTGCTTGGTTTTCTCCAAAACATCCACGGAAGGGCCTTCACTTACGCTGAAAACAGCCTCTTTGGGTTTCCCGCTGCCTGTATCCTTAATGACATCCGCCAGGGGACTATCTTTACCGTTTTCATCGAGAAAGGATTCCATGACGTCATCGGTTTCTCCCATTACCTCGGTAAAGATGATATCGTCCTCATCCAGCGGGGATTCTTCGGGTCTGGTGGTTTCCTTCGCCGTCTCCTTTTGCTTTCGGTCCGTTTTGCCTCCCACCAGATCGTCGCCAAGGTGTTTTAGCACCAGTGCTTTAATGTCATTTTCGGAGAGGACTTTTTTGTAAAAACCGTCGGGTTTGAATTTCAGTTTTTTATACTTGTCCAATTCCTTTTCAGATTGTTCCGCATATGTAATGATCACAGGGATTGGGGGTTTCGTATCGGCTTTTTTTAATAAATCATACATGACAAAATCATTTATATCGGATAATTCCAGGTTCACAAATATCATGGCAGGCTGCTCTTTCTCAATCAGGGGCAAGACCTCCATGCTTGATGTATAAACCCGCAGGTCAACCGTTCCCACCCGGCAAACGGATTTAACGGAAGCCTGGAACCGCTTATCCTCATCTACGATAAATATTTTCTTCATCGGCCTACCTTTCAAAATATTTTTGCGACATTACAAAAAAACGAATAACGTTCGAAACTATAAGATATCAAACAAACGTAAAAAATTCAAGATTATATGCCCGTTAATCTTTTAAAAAAGCAAAAAAAAAAGAAATAGTTGATATTTGACAATAATAGTATATAATTAGAATGGAAGGAGTTTTGATAATGGACAACGGAGCAATTTTAAATACGAACGGTAATGAATTTAATACGTTTGAAAACCTTCGTGCGTCTAATGAAAATATAAGGCCGCAGGCCGTCGACCCGCGAATTCGTCCGGAGAATGAAGCCCCGGGTACGCAAAACCAGGACGATCAGGTTGAATTGTCCCGCGAATCGATCAATTTGGCCGGTATCGAGGAAAACACCGAATTAACGGCAGCCCGGTTCTCGGAACCGAGATTCGTCGAAGAAACCCTACCGGCGGAAACCGCGATTCCTTTGGAGGAACAGGCGAACCGGTTGGCCCGGATCAATAACGCCCTTAACACGGCATACGGGCTAACCGTGGGGACCATAAACCCGGAAGCGGAAACTCCCGGTGAAGTTGCCCGGAATGAGCAGCAAATATTGCTGCAGCAAGTCGGTTCCCAATTGGCCCAGGTTATTCCACCCGCCAGTATTATTTCTGTTGTGGGATAGATCGAAACTCCTTCCCTCACCGCTTTAGGCTTTTCTATCAATTATCAATCGATTTCAATCAGAAATTTATTGTTCTACCCGGTCTTCGTATACACTCGGGAAGTACGGCGCCTTCTTCGTCGAGATCGAGGGGTTCGTTTTGTGCGCAGTCCATGGGATCGCAGCAGGTGTGGCAGACCCGTTTAAAGGCCCGGAACCCCAGTAATTCGACATCCCGGGAAAGAAAATCGTCGTGGACCTGTTCATCTTTCAAAAGATCGGTGCTGAGATATTTTTTGTTATCGTCGGGAAGCACGGTCGCAACCACGGCATCTTCTCCCATTTCATTCAATAATTTAAGGGCGCCGATAAAATTGGCCCCGGAAGAGATGCCGACCCCCAGTCCCAACTGCCGGGCCAACTTCTGGGCCATGATTATGGCATCGCCGTCATCGACACCGATCACCTCATCCAGGTATTCAAGGTCTACGATGGGTGGGATGAATTCGTCCGAGATGCCTTGTATCCGGTGTTTACCTACCTTGTGACCGGTGGAGAGAGTCGGTGAATTGGAGGGTTCCAGGGGATGCAGTTTAATGCCCGGGTTTCTTTTCTTGAGGAACATACCGGTGCCCATAATGGTCCCGCCGGTTCCGACGCCGGCGATGAATGCATCGGGTTTCATGGAGTGAAACCGCAGTTGCCACCAGATTTCGGGACCCGTTGTTTCGGCATGGGCGTGGATATTGTCATAATTGGAAAACTGTCTGGGTAAGAAAGCATTATCGGTCTTTTTTGCCAGGTCTTCGGCCATGTCGATACTTCCCAGGAAGCCGCCTTCATCCTTACTCACCAGGTTGATCTTGGCCCCGAGGCTGAGAATGAGGTTTATTCGTTCATTGCTCATCCAATCGGGCATGAAAATGGTGACGGGGTGCCCCAGGGCACGGCCGACGCCGGCCACGGCAATACCGGTGTTACCGCTGGTGGCCTCGATGATAAGTGCGCCGGGCTTAAGCTCACCTTTTGCATAGGCTTTCTGGATGATATGAAGGGCCATCCGGTCCTTGATACTACCGGTCATATTCAGGTTCTCCGCCTTTGCATAAATGGTACGTTCCTTTCCTTTATAGGTGAAATCGACGGCCAGGAGGGGTGTATTACCTACCAGGCACTTTAATCCGTTTATTCGTTTTGCGATATCAATCATCATCTTAGGATACCTCACCGGGACTGTCATAATTTAAATGATATTTTAACCCGGTTTAACAAAAATAGCAATACCGGGGACTTATTTTTCGGATATCTCAGAACTGTATCACATCTTCCAGGCGTGAAAAGCTGACCACGTAATCGAGATTGACATACACCAGGTGGCGGTTGGCTTTAATACCGGTGGTTTTACTTTGCAGTACGTAGAGTTCTTTAGTGGTGGAGGTATCCTTATTATCATGCACGTCCACGCCGGACAGTACGGCGCAGTGTTGGGTGACGTTTTCCAATACCCCGGTATATATCCACGATGACCGGGTATCCAGTACAATTTGTTGATCAAGGAATTTTTCCAATTCGCTTTTCATTTTTTTACCTCTCAACCCCCTTTAGAATGCAATAAATTTATCGCCGAGAAAGTGTTTTAAATTCCATTTCTTAGTGGTATCCAGGGCACGTTCCAGGCAAATAAAAGCCCTGTCTCCGGATGTTTTAAAATATTCGACGGTTTCGCCCTTCAACCCGGTATCCAGGCAAATAAATACCTCTTTATAATTATCTTTAACGCGATAGACTTTATTTTCCTTGAACTCCAAGGATTTTTCAATGGAATAATCCAACATGAACCCGTTTTTAAGGAGGACTTCGTCGAGTATCTCATGTTCGTTAAAGAGGGTATACAGGGAGGCTTCCTTTTCTTTGATATACAACTTGAACATTTCGATATTTTCTTCTTCGCCTTTTGCGGGGTCCGGGGCGAATTCGACGCGGGGAAAAGCGGATTTTGCCAGGCGATAGACTTTAAAGCCGAATTCTTTGCAAATTTCCGGGAACAGGGCAGGTTTTTCCATTTGCTCTTTTGTGAATCTCTCGATCACCCGTTTGGTTCGTTCGATGGTAATGTGGGATATTTTTTTATACCCGGCGTTATGGGCCTCGCTTTTTTCATGGGTAAATTCGGGAAGTTGAACGAGGATAAATTTCCGGTCTCCACCGTCTTCGCGGTTGAGTTCCATCACCGCCTGCGCAGTGGCACCGGACCCGGCAAAAAAATCGAGGACAATATCTCCATTATTGTTCTTTGTCGACAATTCGACTATTTTTCGTATCAATCGGGTCGGTTTTGGAGTGTCGAAGACCTTATGCTTTAATATTTCCTTCAACTCTTCCATGGCTTCATGAGTATGTCCGACATCTTCATGTTTCCATATTGTGGCCGGGGGCTTCAGGGAATTTTTCTCATAGAATTGTTTCGCATAAACTTGCCATCCAGAGCCGTTTTTGACCCACTCGACCAATTCGCTTTCCAGGTTTTCCGTATAGGTTGTTTTACTCCAACGCCAGCAACCTTCCGTTCCATCCGGCTTTACCGGGTACACTTCGGTTCCGTCGGGGGCCGTAAGTGCAAAATACGAAGAAGGAGCATCGCTTCTCAGCGAGTTACTTCCTTCTTTCCTTATACTTCTTCTGCGATATCTTTTCCCGGTTTTTTCATCGATAAAATTGAACTGCTTTATATTCTGATCAAAACCTTCCCGGTTTACCGTATACTCATAATCTCTAATATATACCATAATATAATCGTGAGAAACGGAAAACCCTTCCGCATCCATTCTCGGGCTGTATACCTTTTCCCATATTATATTTGCAATAAAGTTTTCTTCCCCAAAGACTTCGTTCATCAACATCCTGAGATGATGCACTTCATTGTCGTCTATGGAAACAAAGATCACCCCGTCTTCCCGCAAAAGCTGCCGGGCAACAAGCAGCCGCGAATACATCATGTCCAACCAATTGGAATGAAACCGGCCATCGGTTTCGGTATTGGTATCTACCTTTACGCCGTTCTCCGTGGTACCGTTCTGCTCCCAGTAAGCCTTCCTGTCCTCGGTATAGTTATCGGAATAGACGAAATCCTTCCCGGTATTATAAGGCGGATCGATATATATGCACTTAATTTTCTCGCGATAGGAACACAACAGGAGCTTCAAAACTTCGAGGTTCTCCCCTTCGATAATAAGATTGCCCCAGGATTTCCCAGGATTTACCGAAAGCCCTTCATCAAAAACCAGCGCACCCTTCGACGGTGTAAACGCGATACGTTTGGCCTGCGCCTTCCCAAACCACTTGAACTCGAACCGTTCCGTTTCTTTTACACTTCCGGGATCGGAGATTTTCCTCAACTCTTCCGGGTTGAGTTTCCCCTCCCCGGTAAAAATATCGGGAAACAACTCCTTAAGCTTACGAAGCCGCTCCGCATTAAGATCGGGCGACTGCATTAAATATAGGCTTGATTTATCCATTATGAATTTCCCCTGCTTTATTTTTAAATGTCATATAATCCTTTACCGGGGCATGATAATTAATCCCGGTATCTACGCCGAGTGCTTCAAAGTGCTTTAAAGCACATTTGATCTTGTAAATTTCGCTCCCGGTAAGCGCGCGTTGGTCATTTATATCGTTGGTGCCCTTGATTTCGACGACAAAATAAAATTCCTCTTCGTTGTCCGAACGAATTCTTCTCTTTTTGAGAACGATACCGAAATCCGGGTTATAATCGCCGATGGGCGTTTTAATTCTATAGAAATCAGGGAGCTTTAAAAAACAAACCACATCGGTATCCCTGTCCGCATAAGCGGCAAACTCTTTTTCCAATTCGCTGTCCCATACGATCTTATTATACACTCCGCGGTTGGGCGTATCCACGATGCGCTCCGTATTACGGATTACGATCTCCTCGAACCGGGATAGATCGAAATTTTCTTCGGTAACCCGGTATTCCAATGCCCGAAGCATCTCTTCCAGTTCGATACTTTTTATCCGGGTAACGGCTTCCCGGATGAAACGGGGCACATTTTTCATTATTTCACGGATATTTTTGAGCCGGGAAAATATTTTAACTACCGATGGATAGGAAAGCCGGGTGTTTTCGGAGATTTCTTCGATAATATCCAGGGGAGAAAAGCGGGCTTCCAACGTAACGGTTTCTACCCCGAGGTTTTCATGTTCCACCGACTCCGCCGATATACTTTTTACCCGGTTCAAGGCGATCTCCGCTTCATAAGAAGGCATCTCTATTTCGTGCAGCGATCGAACCGACCGGGTTACCACCATGTCTTCATCGAAGGCGGCAATATAGTCGGTTTTCCTTGAGAGTCTTTTCCAGAATTCCCTGAAAGAAGAACTATTGAAAATCGCATCGTTCCGGCGCAGTCGTTTTTCCGATTTGCTAACGCCTTTATCTTTGAAACGTGTTTCGGCCCCGGCTTCGGTAGTCCCGTAAATTTCCCTTATCTCGGCCTGGTACTGGGTGACAAAAGTTTCATAGGTTTCATTGGGAATGACGGTCAGCAGGTTAATTTCTTCCCCCTCATTTACGTTTACCCCGTCATAGACACGCAGGCCCGATCGATCGACAGCTATTCTCAGACCGCGTCCGATTTCCTGCCTCTTTTTGATTTCGCTGTAAGATTGGTTAAGGGTCGCGATGTTAAAAACATTGGGATTATCCCATCCAACCCCCAGGGCAGAGTGGGAAAAAATGAATTCCACGGGATTGTCGAGGGATAACAGCCTTTCTTTATCTTTCAAGATCAAATCGTATATTTCTTTATTGGAACTCATGGATCGTTCGTTATCGGTAAACTCCCCCTTACCGGTCCTGGCAAAATAATATCCCTGGACCTTCTCGATCTCACCCGGCAAGGGTTCATTCCCGTAAAATTCGGAAAAGACCTTTTTGTACTGTTCTCTGAAAAGGATTTTTATAATACCGTCCTCTTTCACATAGTTATCGACCTTGTCTATAAAGATAAGAGAAAGGCATTTTATTCCCCGAGATTTAAGCCGTTCCTTTTTCCTGAAATGAGTATCGATAAGCCAGTACAACTGTTCCCTGAAAATACCGGTAAAATCCCTGGACTGCTCTTTCTCCACCAATTCGACACCGTTGAGAAATGAGACCTTAAATTTCCTGTCCCGGAGGCTTTTATAAATCCGGTTAATTGTAAATCCTCGATAACTGATATTCCCGGTTTTATTTTCGATGTTATCCCCGGGATTAAGCCATGGTGTTTCCTTCAATTCATATTTATTTTTACTTTCCGAATATGTCCATGCCCGTAATTTTGCCTGCGGCGTTTTACCGTCGGTAAATGTCCTTATATTGGAAACTTCAAGTTTGAGGGCGGCTTCATCGTTTTTTTCGGACACGGATAATACTTCGATCTTTTTTACCAGTCCCCGTTTATAACTTTCAAAGGGAGTAAGCCTGTAGATAAGGTTTTCGACTACTTTATGGGTTGCGGAACAACGGATTTTGCACAGGGGGTTAAGGGTTTGAATTCGTTCGATGGAATTGGGGGTGTCCATTCCTTCCTGGGGCTCGTCCATGATGATCACGGGACGTGTTCGACCGACGGCCTCGATAAAGGGTATATTCAAGAAAAGGTTTTCCCTTTGCGCCTGGTTAAGTATCCGATCGTCGGTGTTAAAGGATTGCAGGGTCATGATCATGATTTGGGGGTGGTGGTCCTCGATGAAGTTGGTGACTTTGTTTAATTTTTTACTGTCATAGTCGAAACAACCGGGTTTGAATCCATAGCACTCTTCCAGTTGGTTTTTAAAGATATCGAAAGCAGCCAGAACACCTTCTTTTATTGCTACGGAAGGCACAAGAATTACAAATTTTGTAAAACCGTAATGTTTGAAAAGCTCGAATATTGTTTTAAGGTAAACCAGGGTTTTCCCGGTCCCGGTTTCCATCTCGATGCAAAAATCATACCCCGGGGTTAACCGTGCAGTAGTTTCGGGTATCCCGTTATCCCGGATTACCTGTCTTACGTTTTCTTCGATTTCCCGGGGGGTAAGGCTTAAATAATTCGCACGAATACCTTCAACGCACGCATTATCGAAGGTATTTTTTTCCGCGCCCCGGAATATCTTTACTACTGAATCCAGCGCGTGCTCCTGGTATTCCAGTTGTTCAAGTTTAAAATACATCACTCAGCCGTCCGTGTTATAAATTGGTTTTACCGGTAAATCCGTATTTTTTACATTAACATACCCCCGCCGATTTGTCAAGAAAATACTTCACCTCTCTATCGATGAGAAGTTGAATGAAAAGATTATTGATGCTATAATCCTTTTTTATTTTGAAGGTATAAATGCAAGAAATTAAAGGAAAAAAGAAATTTGTCTGGGCCTTTTCCACCTATTTCGCGGAAGGGTTCCCTTACAGTATCGTTCGCCAGGTCTCGTCGGTCTTCTTCAAGGACAACGGCGCCAGCCTCCAGGCCATCGGCCTGACCTCTCTTTACGGACTCCCCTGGGTCCTTAAATTCCTGTGGGCACCCTTCGTGGACGAATTCAGCACCAAGCGCAACTGGCTGCTGTCGATGGAGATCTGTCTCACCGGGGTCTTACTGCTGGTTGCCCTGGGCTCCACACTTCCGAACCCGCTTACACTGGTGGCATTCCTTTTTCTTGTAACGGCACTGATTTCGGCGACCCACGATATCTCCATCGACGGTTTTTACCTGGAAAACATGAACCGTGAAGAACAGGCCAAATACGTGGGGTTCCAGGCCATGAGCTATCGAATCGCCCTTATCGCGGGCGGCGGCGGTATTGTGCTGGTTTCGGGACTCACGGGCTGGTGGTCCGCCTTCCTCCTGGCGACAATTGTGATCGGCGGTTTACTGGCGTTTCACAGCGTTTATCTTCCCAATATCGAAAAAGAACGTAAAAAAGCCTCGGAACTGTTCCTTTATTTCAAAAAACCGCGTATCTGGCTCGTGATAGCGATCACCGGCGCCGGCGCCTTTTTAATTCAAAGTCTATGGCAGGAAGAAATTAAATCGAATCCTTCGGGTGTCCTGGCCACCTACTTCCGAAAGATCGGGTTCCCGGGGCTTATCGTTATCTGCCTCTTCCTCATCTTGATTATCCTGGCGGCAAATCTTAAGAAAATTAAACATAAACTCTATTCATCGAAATCGTTCTACGCACTGGCATTCGTGGATTACCTGGATCAACCCAAAATCGCGATCATTTTATCCTTTATCGTCCTCTACCGGACAGGGGAATCGTTTATATTGAATATGCTCTATCCCTTTTTACGGGATATCGGCATCACCCGGGCCGAATACGGTATTGCCTACGGTACCTTCGGGATATTCGCATCCATAACGGGCGGACTGCTGGGCGGAAAACTCATCTCGAAATACACATTGAAAAAAGTGATCTGGCCGCTGGTGCTCAGCCAGAATATGTTAAACCTTTTTTACATGTTCATCGCCTTTAACTACCGGGATACACTGGTCAACCGAACACTGCTGAAATTCAACGCGGCGGGAAACCTGTCACAATTTTTCAGCTTCGATTTTTCACCGCTGCAGGAATTCCATCGAAACCTTTTTGCCCTGGGAGCGGAACGCGCGGATGTGAGTATCGTAACGGTACTGGTGGTTATCGAGGCCTTTGGGGCGGGATTGGGAACGGCGGTGTTCATGGTTTTTATCATGCGAACGTGCAAATCGAAATACAAAGCGGCCCACATGTCCATTGCAACAAGTATTATGGGGATCAGCGCGACTTTGGCGGGGGTATTTTCCGGTTTCCTGGCATCCTGGGCCGGTTTTACATTATTTTTCGGATTCACGTTTCTTGCCACTATTCCATCGATGTCGCTGATCCCGTTCCTCCCCTACCTCAGGGATGGGAAATCCGGGGGAAATTAATTTTTTTACATTTTTTTAGGGTTTTCACTTGACTTCAACCCTGTTTTTAATAATAATTGAATATTAAAACAGATGTTTCATGTCTGTCTTTAAGAAAAAAATTAAAAGGAGAAATCGTAATGGCTTTTGGACCAGACAAAAATGAAGACGTTGGGAGTTTCAGTGGTTCCACTTTGCCCGGTGCTTCTTCTTCATACCTTGGAAAAACCCTGAAGATCAAGGGCGAGATATCATCGGATGAATACCTGACCGTGGAAGGCCAGGTCACGGGCAATATCAATGTCACCAAAACATTGGTTATCGGGAAAGACGGATTTGTGGACGGTGAGATAACGGCGGAAGTGGTTAAGATCGACGGGAAAGCAAAAGGAAGTATTACGGCCTCCGAAAAGTTGGAAATCTCTTCCCGCGGTCATTTCCAGGGAAATATCAAGTCGGAAAAATTGGTGATCGCGGAAGGCGCGGTATTCCAGGGAAATGCGAACCAGGACAAATAATGATATTTTTGTAAGATGAATGAAGTTACTCTAATCGAAGAGAAATTTACCAGGTGCCCCAGATGCCGCAGTTTCTCTGTAAAAAAAACCGAAGCAAATTTTATCGAACGAATTAAAGACCGGTTTGTACCGGTTACGGTCCAATTCTGCAATAATTGTTCTTACCGCTTTGCGGAATATGGAAAATTCTCCGTTAAATATAAAAAAAATTGGCTTTTAGTGGTGGTTCCCCTGGTGATAGTCGCTGTCCTGGCCGCGGTGTTCTTTGGATCCGGCGGAGAAAAAGCCGCGATTATTGAACCCGCAGATGAAAAACCCCCGGTAAATGATACGACGACCATAACACCTCCGCCTACGACCAAAACGACCACACCTACGACCACACCTACGACCAAACCCACGACCAAACCTACGACCACACCCACGACCACACCTACGACCACACCTACGACCACAAAGGAAGACGAGATAACCGAAACGAAACCGGATGAGACCGGAGATAAATCCGAAGAAAAAACGACAGAAGTGAAAACGGAAACACCGCCGGTAACGGAAGACGATAAAGAAACCACGGAAAAAACAACGGAAGAAAAACCGGGAATTGAGATCGAGAATGAAATCATTATCGGTAACAGCAACCGTTTCGGTGTGAACTGGAGTCCTGTTGAAAACGGGGTCCAGGTCACCCGCCTTTCACCCGGGCCGTTAAAAGATGCCGGATTTCAATTGGGAGATGTCATATCTGAAATAGACAGTTCTAAGATCACGTCGGGAAATTTGTTGTTAACGGTCCGTAATGACATTTTTAACAATAAACGCGGGGGAGCGATCATCAAAGTCTATAGAAATAATGAACTTTTTTATTACAAGCTGGTGAAGAGTGCGGGACAGGATTTTCAACCCACCGCACAACCGAAAGAACCCGCGGCTCAAAAGGAACTGCCCCCTACCCCGATTTTCGTTTTCCCGGCCGGCATGATAAAAAAAAGGAGCAGTGCCCCGGATTCCGAGTCCCCTGCCCATCGATGGTGCTATGTGAAGAAAGAGATCACGGTAAAACGTGAAGCTCATCAAAAGGTTTTTGTGACCGGTAATGCCGCCGGTACAAAAAATTGGGGTGTCGATGACCAGTTGGTGATTAACGGGAAGCGGTTCGACGGTCTCTCGCAGCCCTATAACGAAATCGCCGGCCCACTGCCGGACTCGAGCAAATGCGACCCCCTCGATATTACGGACCTGGTGCCCCCGGACCGTGAAATATCGCTGCTCGTCGAACTGGTAGACCACGGCATCCAATGGGCCAACACGGATATCTACGTCGTTGTAAAATAAGTGACTAAATCCGGGACTTCCTTCAGTTCAGACACTTGATTTTTTTCCTTTTTTATGTTAATATTTAACTTAATATTTAATGAAAAAGGAGGCGACCATGAATCGACAACCGACGGTCATCGTGTTTACGACACCCACCTGCTCGTGGTGCCGTGTAGTGAAACAGCATTTAAAGAAAAACAATATAAGGTATAAAGAAGTAGATGTGAGCAAAGACGAACGTGCCGCCCGCGATATGGTACGCAAAACCGGCCAGCAAGGGGTCCCGGTCACACTGATCAATAACCGCCCCATCGTGGGATTCGATAAATTGACGATCAACAGGATGCTGGGTATAAAGAGTGCCTGAGGGCACTCTTCCGGCTTCTTATAAAATATTCTTTTCAGCCCCGGGGATCGATTCTCGAAAACAGGGTGTAGAGGATGGGGATGACAAAAAGGGTAAAGAGAGTGGAAGCAAACAACCCACCGATCACGGCGATTGCCATGGGTGAGCGCATTTCAGATCCCTCGGACGCGGCCACGGCCATGGGCAGCATCCCGCAGATGGTGGATAGCGCGGTAATAAGAATGGGCCGCAGCCGTATGGAAGCCCCTTCGACCACGGCCTCCAACCGGTCCATCCCACGGGCGGTCAACCGGTTGATATAATCCACCATAACAATACCGTTATTTACCACAATCCCCCCCAGCATGATAAATCCCATCAATGCGGGCAAGCTGATATTTTTCCCGGTCACGGCCAGGAAAAACACCACTCCGATCAGGGCAAGGGGAAAGGTAAACATTATAATAAAAGGGTATTTCAAGCTTTCAAACTGGGAAGCCATTACGGCGTAGACCAGTACGACGGCCAGTAAAAGGGCCAGGGCCATGGTCCGGAACGCTTCCAACATCTCCTTATAGGCCCCACCCATCGAGGTGAAATACCCTTCGGGCAGGTCGCGGGTAATATGGGCGGTTTTCTCCATTATTTCATCGACGATCCCGCCCAGGTCCCGGTCGAAAAAATTGGCGGTAACACTGACTTTTCTTACCTGGTTCTCCCTGTCGATCCTTACAGCCCCGAAGGAATGCTTGAAATCGACGACCTGGGAAAGATAAACCCGGGAACCCATGGGTGTGACAATGGGTAATTTCTTGAGTGCCCCGACACTATTCCTGTCTTTTTCGTCGAGCCGGACACGGATTTCCCGTTCCTCGCCGCCCAACATGATCCGCGACACAACGGTGCCGATGGTAAAAGTCTGCACCTGCCGGGAGATGTCGTATGAAGTGAGGCCCAATTTGGATGCCTCTTCTTTTTTTATTTTCATCCGGATCTCGGGCTTACTCTCATCCAGTGAAATCTCGACATCCCGGATACCCCGGATATCGATAATGGTGCTCTTTACTTTTTCAGCGATCCCGCCCAATTTTTTAAGTTCCCGTCCGTAAATATCGATCTCTATGGGACTGGAGGAGCCCTGCCCCATCATGGAACCGGAAGCGATGTCGATAAATTGAATTTTGCCCTCTTTCAGGGTGGGAAAATATCGGCGCCATTGTTCCAGTATCTCTTTATCGGAGATGTCGCGGTGACTGCTGGTGGTGAGGTAGGACCAGATGGTGGCCTCATAGGAACCGGAGGGATTGAAACCGGACGCGGAATCCTGGCTGTTTTGCTCGTTTACCCCCACGGTCACCATGGTGGAAAGCACATGTTTTTCCTTGAGGGACCGCTCTTCGATAAACCTGACGATCCGGTCGGTCTCGGTGAGGTTGGTACCCACGGGCATTTTTAATTTTAGAAAGAGTATGGCGTTATCTGTTTCAGGCAAAAATTCAGCCCCAAGGAAAAAGGCAAGAACAACGGAAAGGAGAAATAAGAGGCCGATGCCGCCCAACACCCCCTTTCGCTTTTTCAAGGCACGCTGGAGTAATCGTTTATAAAATAGCCGCGTCCGTTTGAATTTATGAGCGCCGGTACTGTCCGGTAACGCATCTTTCCCTATCCGGGTCTTGAACAGCCAGGAGGCCAGCATGGGGATGATGGTAAGGGCAACAAAAAGTGACGAAAGAAGGGCAAAGGAGACGGACACGGCCAGGCCGCGGGAAAAAGTACCGGCCATACCGGTGGCAAACATCATGGGGAAAAAAACGGCAATGGTGGTAAGGGTAGAGGCAATAATGGCGGTCCCCACTTCGGAGGTCCCGACATTCGCGGCATCATAGGGTGATTTTCCCTCTTCCAGGTGCCGGTAAATACTCTCGATCACCACCACGGCATTATCCACCAGCATACCGACCCCCA
>Ga0210082_1000077_pt1 | contig 20092 bp, 18 predicted proteins | sample White_ThreeSqA_D_2_FD_185592 | JGI IMG/M metagenome (GOLD analysis project Ga0210082, IMG submission 185592) | Wetland microbial communities from the San Francisco Bay, California, USA, that impact long-term carbon sequestration -... | ecosystem: Environmental > Aquatic > Marine > Wetlands ... | reverse complement strand
GGGGATCACCCCCGGCATCAATGCGCTGGTGATTTAAATGCTGATTCCATACAAGATTCTCCCGCAGTTCGACGCAGTGGACGCCCCAGCGGGTGAGGTTGTAAACCAGCCGTTCCATCCCGGCCAATGTCCCCTTCCGGCGGCGAAGGGCGATGGTCCCGGCAACATCGGCCCGCAAAGAGGCGGGGTCGCCTTTTAAATGACTCACCCCCAGCAGGTCGCCGATATACGGGATCACCCAATCGTCACAGGTATCGATAAAAAGGTCATGGTACAGGTCCTCGATGTTTTTGTGAATTTCACTGAAAATGGTTTCCACCAGGGCCAGGTAACTTTTTAGCTGACCCGGGGGATTTTGCTCCCCGTCCCTGATGCGGTAAATCTCGGGGAGACGGTCATAAAGCGGGACACGTTGTTTTTCTTCCATATCAGCACCTCCCCGCGGTTTCATCTTTGGAAACGGACAACGCCAGGTGTGTTTTGTAAAGACAGAATATACGGCGGCTGCCGCATGTCAATTTCGGGGACAACCCGGGAGCGGCGGAAGGGGTCAACGACGACGGGTCCGCGGCGTCGCCCAGGGATTCCAGGGCGGTGACTTTGGCCCATATAACGCCCTCGACATTGCACATGGCGGCCTCGATGCGCGAGGCATAGGCGTTCTGCCCGAAGCGCCGGGCGCGGAGACCGAACAGGCCGTCCCGTCCGTCGATACCGTTCCCCTCCTCCCCAAGGACACCCAATGCCTTTTTTATGGACGCTTTGACTTTTGCTTCCTTGAACGAAGCATCCAGGGCAAATTGAGCATGGATGTAAATATAGGCTCGTTTTCCCTGCACAACACTCACGGGGAAACGTTGGGGGCCCCGGCAGATGTTGTACTTGTTTATAATTCCCCGGACCTTTGAAAACTCCCCGGAGCGGCCGGACTCCATTAAAAGGGTCAGGGTAACGGCGGAGCGCCGGGGCGAGACTTCCCATTCGGCGGCGGCCCTGGAGACGCCGGGAACGGCCAGGGCCTCGCTCTCGAAGTCGCTGAGACTCACCAGCCGTCCCAGGGCCATGGTTTTGCCGGGCGCGGCCCCGCGGGCATTGTCCCCGGTTTCGGGTTCGTCGCCGCCGGAGGAGAGGCCGGGCATATGCACTTTTTCCAGCCCTTCGGCCTTCCCGCCGGGCTGCGGTTTGGTATCGGTTTTTAACGCACCGTAGGCACCGGTACCGGTGCGGTAGACGGCGGTTACGTTCCGGATACCCGGGGGCAAACGCGCGCCGGTTTTGCCGTCGCCGAACTGCACCCAACTGTTGTTTTCCTCATCTTCCCGGACAATGTATATCTCCTCTTTGGGGTCTTTGTCGAAAAATGTCGATACCCGTTTCCACGAGCGGTCGTTAACGTATATCTTTAATTCCGGGACCTCCGGGGGTGTTTCCCCGGCACTGTTGTGGTAAGTTAAAGGGGCTTTGGGCAATTTAAAGGATTGGAATATCTCCCGGTTATCCCCGTTTCCCAGGACGGTCTCTTTTTCGGTTTTTCCCTGGTCGGCGTTCACCAGGTTGCCGTATACCGTTACCAGGGGTTTTTCCTCATCGAATGCGCCCAATAAGAAAGACGCGGATGTGGGTTTAGTGCCCAGTTTAACGGGCCACATCCATGGATTTGTTTTATCTTTGCCTGCCAATGAAAAATCGGAAGCGGTACCGGTGACGGTGGTGGACAAGGTTTTGCCGTCTTCGGCTTCCAATACGATGTTCCTCCCGGGCAGGTGTTTCACCTGGTCGTAGGTGCCCCAAAAATAGAGGGTATTCCCGGTAAAGGTGCCGGACTCCCAGGTGGAAGGCGCCCGCAGGACCATTTCCGGTCCGGTGATCTCATGGAATTTCATTTTCCTGATATTGATATATTTACCAGTCAGGGTCGCGTTTTTTACCAATTCGGAATCGATGGAAACCACGGATACGGGGGCAGACACATTCCCCCACTCGATGGAATTGGGATAGACGCCGGTGACGGTTTTTACGACCGTCATGGTGCTCCACTTCGAGAGTTCCTTCAGCCAGACGGTGCCGCGGCAGATGATGGGGGCACCGGCGGCAAGGTCATCTACTTCGCGGTCCAGGGGCATATCGGTTTTTTTGATTATGGAATAAAACTTACTCTCAGACCCGGTTTGTTGGTGAGTTTCCCCGGCTTTACGGAAGAAATTGGTGGAAATTTGTTTTACTTCTTTTTTTAAATCGTCGTATCTTGTGATGGTGTCGGCGGCGTTGTACCCGGCATGGCCGAAGGAACGGCCGATACGGTAAGCGGTCACGGTAGTGCCGCGGTGTACGGTAAGCCCGCCTTTAAAATGGATAATAAAACGATCCAATACCTGCTTTACTTCGGAAACCACGACTATTTCAGCCTCTTTCTGTGTCGTGTAGGTAATATTTTTCTCGAACACGGAGGCGTCCGGTACCAGCATGATGCGGTCCCCGGCCTTGATATCCAGGGATTGAATGCTCTTAAAATCGTTTTTCCCGCTCACGGCATGAACTTCCAACCGGGTGGTCCCGGCGGTGATTTTTCCCATGGGTCGCCGGGGCCGGTACAGATGGAATTTATTAAAGGCGGGGTAATGGACGGTCTCTTCGAGGGTTTCGAAATCGGCGGCGGAATCGAGTCCGGTGACCTGCGCCCTGATGGGAAACCCTTTGGGCAGGGTCACGGGTTTGTTGTTTTTATCTTTGTCTTTGACTTCCAGGGCAAAGACGGCGCTGCCGCCGACTCCGGGCGATAGTATGTAACCGGTAAGACGTACCAGGTCGGCCACGCTCTCCCGCCATGCGGCGGTCCTGAGATAGGCTTCGTTGGCATAGTGTTCCTGGTAAAAGGTAAGGATGTCTCCCACGACGGCGGCGCCTTCGAGTAAGGCGATGCCGGGGTCGTCGGCTCCCCGGTGGGTCCAGGGGGCCAGGAGGGGATCGGTGTTCAGTTTCCGCAGCAGGGCGTCGAGGATATCGGGGTACGCACCGATGCGGTAATCGATACGGGACAGGCCGGGACGGTTCCGGATGGTTTTGGGAAACATCAATTCTTCAATACAGTCGTTACGGCATTCGGGGTGAGTGTCGCTCATCCTCGTCCTCCTTCGACAAAAAAGGTTATAGACCCCTCTTCCATGAAATCGGGGTTGTTCCTGACCAAAAGAATTTCGTTGGACCCGGCATCGACGATCTCCCGGGAAACGGTACCGGGTTCGTTAAACCGTTTCATAAAGACGGATATCACATGGTCCACGCCCTGGACCCGGTGTACCCGTCCGACGATCCGGCTGAAATGAAGGGATTGGCCGAAGGTCCAATTGTCGGGGTGAAAGAACGCGGTCCTGCCGTCGGGCAGGTACCCGTCGGAAAATTCCCGGTCCAGGACGGCTTTAATGTCTTCGGGCCAGTATTGGGGTTTGACACAGAGTGAGACCTCGATCTCCAGGGGGACCCACCGGGGCGGCCGTATCTCGATATCCTCGCCGATGAGACGGACGGCATCGAGGTGGCGGGCGAGTTTTTCACTGAGTTCCGGTGAGATTTCGGTGGTACCGGCGGGGTCCACGGTGATTTGCACGGCACGCCAACTGCCGGTCCATGCGTATTGGGCGGCGGCGCGGGAGACTTCTTCGAGTTCCTCGGCCCGGTCTTCGTAATCTTTTAGAGTGACGGCCCGTAGTTGGCGTGCGCGAAAGGCTTCGGGCACGCGGCGAATGATCTCCTCGACGGGTTCGGGGGCCCGGCCGTCGACGACATCGAAGGGGTTCCAGGTGCCGGTAATATCGGGGTAAGCGGTTTTATCAAAATAATTCAATGTATCGGCACCGATGTTGCCGTCGGGGCCGCGGCCCTCCTGGTAGCTGCAGTACACCCGGGCATTGTCCGGGAGTTCCTTCCCAATGAGACCGTTCCCGAAACGGATGAGGCTTTTTCCCTCTTCATCGGTCTCCACGGCGAAATGGTCCCCCCTCTCGCCTTCGCTGCCGCTGGAGACGAGGCTGATGACCTCGTCCCAGGGATCGACGGAACCGTTCACCTCCACCTCTACCTCGAGGGTTGTTTCCGACGGGATCTCGCCGCCGGGTGGGGTGTTTTTATAGGCCAGGTCACGGTCCGGCAGGGGGCAGATCGTCCCCCGTTTGCGGGTCCGTTGATAAAAAAATTCATTGGTCCCCGGTGTTTCGGAGGGGTCTATAAAGGTAATTCTTTGCGGCCTACCGTGATAGACCCGGACCAGGTTCCCGTTGAAAAAGGAAATGTTTTCTTTTTTCCCGCCGGGGCAATCCACGGTAAAACAATAATTGTGTTTTAATTTATCGGTTTCCCGCCATTTTACCCGCAAATACCATTGCCCGGTGACAACCGGGTCTTCCAGGGCTTCGGCCCCCTGGTCGCCGGGGAGCAGCCTCAGCACCTGGCGTTTGCCGGGATCGGTTCCCCCGGCTTTCCCGGTGGCGGGATTGAGTGCTTCCTGGATGAGTAAACGGGTTACGGAACCGTTACGGATCAATGTCTGAACGGCTTTGGTTTCTGTTTCGCCGCCGGTGCCTATTTTTAAATCGGCGGTGACACTCCCGGCTTTGAGGGCGGGTATGGAATCGCTCCAGGTGTAGAGTCCCATCCGGTTGAGCCGGTAATGGAGGTATTGTTTTTCATTGGAGATGAATACGCTGGAATCGGTCCCGGGTTTACTATTGTCGTCCCCGGTCCCGGTCCATACGGTAAACCCCTTTCCCAGGTGGAAGTCTTTGGAATGGGCCAATTCCAGGGCCAGCCAGGTGGAGGCCTGGTTTCCCTGGTGGATATGGTAATCCATGAGCCGGGCATGGCGTGCCAGGGAGACCCGTTTGCGTGCGGTGCCCAGGTAGGCTTCGTTCATGACGCGGTCCTGGTAATCGCTGAGTTCATCGGCGGCGGCACTGAAGAGATCGATCAATACCTGGTCCAGGTCTGCTTCGCTGGTGGCCCGCCAACCGGGGACCCGCTCCATCATGGCGTTGATAAGGGTATGCTTGAAGGAGTCGTAATCTTTGGCCAGGTAGTCGATAACGGGAACTTTTTTGGGTGCGGGTGCGGTTTTCCACGCGGACGCACAGTCGATGTTAAAACATCCGGGCCGGAATTTGAAATCGATCTTGCCGAACAGGGGATCAATGCCGGGATTCACGAGGTGGAGGGTATAGGTGGAATAATCGCCGATGGGTTCCAGGGTAAGGACGAGGCATTGGGGGTCCCCGGCCTTATCCTCTATTTTAACGACCCGCACCTCGCCGTGTCCCTCCCCGCCTTTTACCCGGCGGCCGCCGGAAACGGTAAAAAGGGATAATGCGGCTGCGGGATTGCCGGTGGCAAAGGTGTCGATAACTTCGGCATTAAAAAAATAGACTTCGAGTATTGCCTGAGACGGTTCGACACCGGTTTCGAGCCGGTCCACCAGGATCAGCTTCATACCGTTCAGCCCCAGGGCCTCGAGTTCACCGGCACGGTCCATTAATGCTTCGTTATTTATTATAGACATCATAATTCCTCTTACCCTCCCTGTCGCTGAAACTTCATCACCCGGGTATCTTCGGTTCCTGCGATGCGGTATTTGATCTCGACTTCGACGGTTTCGTTTTCCACGGCAACCTTGAGGTCGTCGAGAACAATGCGGTGCCCCAACCAGTGGGAAATGGCCCGGGTAAGGGTGGCCTTGGTCATCCCGGCGGTGGTGTCGTAGACCCCCTCGAAGACCATGCGGCGGACACCGCCCCCGAATTCGGGAACAAAGGGCCGCTCCCCGGGATTGGTGAGGAGCAACTGGATCAATTCGTCCCTGACGTGCTCCTCCATCGAAGATACGCAGGCGGTCCGCCCATCCCCCCCGATACGGAAGGGAAAGGATAAATGCTTTCCGTAATCCCGGCTCATCGGTCTCCTCCTCAGGGCTGGATATTCAAATCCATGGCCGTCACATTGTATTGATTGGTCGTACCGACGGGATTGAGGGTCAATTGGTTTATCATGGTGTCCTCTTTCTCTTCCAGGTACCGCAGGATACCCCGGGAAATGGCTAAAAAGAGTATTTCCCTGTCCGCGGCACCGACAGCGGGCAGCGTTCTGCCGTATTTTTCACTGTAGACTTCGGCCATTGCGGCTTCTATTTTTTTTGTCATATCGACTGCATTTAATGAATTTACGGGAGAGGGACTCATTATGGTTCTCCTATTTTTATCCTGTTTTTACCCTGGTGGAGAGCAGCACCGGCAGGGCCGGGGGGAACGGCGGTACAGGGGGCGCGGGGGTAACGGGGAAGACACCCAGGGCCAATTCACCGGGGTGCATATGGGACGAGTACAACTGGACCAATTGGTTCAGGTACTGCAAGAGCGAATCGCCGAAGACGACGGGATGGGCCGCGTTTTCCACGAGTTCGATCTGCGGCGCTTCCACCACGGCTTTTAACGCGCCTTTAACGGTAATTTTCCCCTCCTGTACTTTGATCTCCACCATGTTGGAGCCGTCTTTATCGCTGACGGTAACGGTCTGGCTGCCGTCATCCATGGTGACCATCAATCCTTTTTCGGTGCGGATGATCTTCAGGTTGGGAACGGCGGTTTGGCCGGCATTATCGGCGGGAAGTTCGCCGGAACCCCACCAGCAGCCGGCCCACAGGGGCCGCGACACGTCCCCGGCCTCGAACTCGATCCAGACACCGGCACCGTTTGACGGGACGGTATACTGCCCGGTTCCTTTGCCTGCATAGGGAGTACAGGGCAGTGCCCAACCGCTGACGACATCCCCCAACACTTCAGGGACGAGTGCCCGGATGCGTCCCAGGTTTTCGGGGTCTTGATTATCTTTAACGATACCGCGGTACTTCCCGTAACAGCGGGAGCGTACGGCTTCGGTCAATTCGACGACGAGTTTTTCCATTTCCTGGTCGGGCATTAGAATATACCTCCGGGTACGTTGGTCCCGCCGCCGCTGAAACGGGACGAACGGGCATTGCGTTTTAAAGCGAAGGACTGGGAGTACTGCCCCCGGGTGATGGCATGGGTGGCCTTGACGATCAAATAATCGCCGCTGACGGGGGTATTGCCCGCCTTCACGGTAATGACTTTATAAGGCTGCAAAACGTCGGTGTATATGTCTTCCCGGATATTCCCGGTGACTTCGTAGGAATAACCGGCGGCCTCGGCCCGCGCGGTCACGGCCTGCCGGAGGTCCACGGACTCTCCCTGGCGGGGGGGAAGGAGTTGGACGGCGGCATCGGACCCCTCTTCCCCGGTCTCCTCCCCCATGAGTTCGGCGTCGCGGCTTCGGGAGGTCTCGTTAACGACCTGCTTATCGGTAATGCGCAAGGTAGAGGCGACGGCATCGGCGGCCCTGCAGGCACAGTACCGGACACTGAGGGAATCGATATTGCGTCGGGCACCGAGCAGAAGCAGTGCGGAAAGCCCGCCGGGCGCGGTGGGAAAGGCTTTGAAACATCCGGTACTTTGACCGGGGTTGTCGCCGGGCAGTACGTAGACATGTTTTCCCTGGCGTTTGGCAAGGTACCGCAGGATATCCATGGCGGTGCCCCTCCGGACGACATGGGCGGAGAGTGCGCTGCCGGAAGCGGGTGTATTGTCGATATCGGTGGAAGAGACGAATTGGCTGAAATCATTGAACACCTGTTGAACGATTTCATGGTCGGATTGGTCGTCGAAGGCCTCGACCTGTTCGACGCGGTTCATAAAAAAGGTATCGTCCTGTGCGATGAGGGTGAGGGTACTCTGTCCGGGATCGGAGTCCATTTGGCTGTCGAACCCGGTAACGGGTCCGTCGAAGAGTGGAACAAAGGGTTGGTCCCCGATCTTGATCTCGACGCGGACGCGGGTAAAGGGCCGCATGTATTCTTCATCCTCGCCGGTCCAGTTCCCGGAGGCATCGACGGAGATGGGAATTTTAAGGCGGGCTTCCCATGCCATATCGATTTCCTGTTGGACGACGATCTCGTCGAAGGTCTCCAACTGCTCCCGGGAAGCGGCGGTATTATTAAAGAACAATCGAAATTGCGTATCGGGCATTTTATATTATTGTTCCGGGACGTTTATGATACGCCCGGTCTCCTCTACCAGCCGGCCGGCCTGTAATTCGGTGTTGGCATCGGCGATGTGCCAGAACATGGTGGGGTCGTTATACTGGCGTTGGGCAATGATATCCAACCGGTAATTACTCTTGACCTCGACGGCGTTTCCTTTAACAACGGGCAGGCGTCTGAGGGTCAGGGCCTTTACGCCGGGTTTTGTGGGTTTTCCGTTTGTTTCCACTACTTTTTGTTTGTAATAGCGGGATGTTTTCAAGAACATATTTTTTTTTACCTCCTAAAAGGGAATAAGGTCGATAATGGGTTGTACGGCGGCATCGGCAAGGTTTGCGGCGGCCATGGCATCCCTGGCTTTATCGGAATACTGTCTGGCGCCCCGGGCAATGTGCTCCTCTTCGGGAAGATCGGCGGTCATAACGGAGAGTCCCAGGGAGACTTCGGCCTCGATGGGGTTGAGCCGGGCGTCGAATTGTTTTTCGTTGATGCTCATGGAATCGATAAGCACTGGTAACACGCGCGAAGCACCCCAGATGAACAGGATATTGGGGTACCGTCTCCTGGGAGTGGGTTGTGTGGAGGGGGCGGCGCTCCTTGCGGCGGCTACTGCGCTGCCCACGGCATCGCCGGTACCCGCCCCGTTGTTACCGGCGGTATCCTCGATGGGGAGTACCATTTTTTCCAGGGCGGCCAACTGGGAACCGACACCGAATGCCAGGGCGGTGGGCAGGGCGATATTCAGCTTATCGGCGGCGCTGAAATAGGCGGTAAGACTGATCCGTTCATAGGGCAGGTCCCCGGCCTGGCTGTTCTCCCTGGGTTTTGTCCCGGAGGATTGGGACACGGACCGGGAAGGAATATTAATGGTCCGGCTCAGACTTTCGGGATTGAACTGGAATATAACGATATTGGGAACGGGTCCCAGGAAATCGCTCTTATACTCGATCAACGCCCCTCTTACTAAATATGCCATTGCAGCATCTCCTTATTTTTTCTCATGGATACTCCTTGCGATTTGGGAAACGACGCGGTCTTGCAGGGAAGTTGGGTGGGTGACGTTCCCGGCGGCATCGACGGTTAGTTGATGCAGCAGGCGGTCGCCCAGTCCGTTAACGGCTTCCCGTGCCTGGTGCCGGGAAACCCCCTTTAACCGGATATTCAACCGGTCGATGGTCAAATTAATCGGTTTGTTTTTCATTTTTTGGGTTCTTTCTCCATTTTCTCGATCACGTCGGCATAGGGTCCGAAGTGTTCGAGACTGACGGTCCGGTCCATTTTATCGTATTCCCGTTTCACTGCGGCGATGACCTGCTCCATCCGCAGCACCCCTTTAAATTCTTCCGAAGAATGCGGGCGAACACGAGGTTCGCCCGATACGGCCGCGCCCAGGCAGGCATTCAACACAATAGACCGTATATGCCCCCCGGTCAGTTGAAAGCGTTGGGCAAGAAAATCGATATCCACATCGGAGCGGTCCACGGTGTTGGGTATCACCTGTTCCCAGATGCGTTTCCTTTGTTCGACGCCGGGGAAAGGAAAATCGATCATGTACCGCAGCCGTCTCAAAAAGGCCTCGTCCAGGTCTTTTTTGCGGTTGGTGGCGAGAATGGCCAGCCCTTTGAACCGTTCCATGCGTTCCAGCAGGTAGCTGATCTCGAGATTGGCGTAGCGGTCGTGGGCGTCCTTGACTTCGGTGCGTTTTCCGAAGAGTGAATCGGCCTCGTCGAAAAAGAGGATCATATCCGAAATATCGGCGGCATCGAAGAGGCGTTTCAAATTCTTCTCGGTCTCCCCGATATACTTATTGACCACCTGGGAGAGATCGATACGAAATATGGGCAGGTCGAGTTCCAGGGCCAGGATTTCGGCGGCCATGGTCTTGCCGGTGCCCGGGGGACCGGCAAAGAGGACGGAAATGCCGCTCTCGTTCCATGCTTTGGCGGTGCCCCATTCGTAGTGGACCTCGGTAAGGGACTTCATGGCATGGACGACTTCCCGGAACTGGAGGTGCTGCTTATGGGGCAGGATAAGGCTTTCCTCCTCGAAGCGGGGGGTGACGGGTTGTGCGAGTTCCCCCATATCCAGCTCCAGGTGGGCGCGGCAGGCATCGATCAAATCCGCGGGGGAGAGCGGTCCGGGCAGCACATGGAGCCCTTCGGCAATACGCCGGAGGGTTTCCTTTTCAAAGCGGAACCGGCGGGCGCATTCGTTAACGGCGGTCCCCAATGCCCCTGCTTTGGGCCCCAGGAGTTCTTTCCACAGGTCCGCGCGTTCCCGGAAGGAAAACGCGGGCACGGAAACCGCGGGCAGCAGCAGTTGGGGCGGTAAGGTTTTCAGGGAAGACCTGTCGGTAAGACTGATAAAAAGGGTAACGGGTAAAAACCGGAGTGAAAGCCAATAAGAGGCATTTTGGCGGTGGGGCCGGTTTTCCCTGTTCCCGGGGTCGAGAACAAGCGGTGCGGCGTCCTCGCCCAGGTAAAGATCGAAACCCCGGAGCCAACAATAGGCGGCGAGGGTTTTGAGGTACTGGGGATTATCGAGCAAACCGGGGAGGCTTTTACACTCCACCACGGGGCGGCCGGAGAGGTGGGCGACGGCGCGCAGGGTTTCGCGGTGCGCGGCCCCGCTTTTTCCCAGGATGGGAACGATATGAAAGGCCCGACCGGTATCGGGGTGCAGGGCGGCTTTGACCCGCCGCGGATTGACCGACGGCGTGTCCCGGTGGTCCGGGGCAGTGTCGCCGGGGGTGTAGACGGGAGTGAGTGCGGTGGGCAAAGGGGAACCGGGGAAGAGCAGTTGATTGGCCACGAGGGTGGGGACGGAAACGGGACTCTCCCAATCGATAAACGGATCGGACATGGATTCCCGGAACGGGGTCATAAGAAGCCCGGCGCGGAACAGTGAATGATGGGGATCGGCCAGGGTCAATACTTGTTCGGGTCGGTCCCAGAGTTTCTGTGCCAGTGCAAGGGTGGGGCGTGTTTTGGTCTGGTCGTTGAGACAGGCGGAAACGACGCTTCCCGCGGCACTGTCGAACACGGCGGCCAGGGCCAGGGCCAGGACGAAAACGGAGGTATCGTCGAGGTTCAACTGTTCGACGGTCCAACCGAAGGAACCGTGTCGGGCGTTCCCTTTGGGGGAAGGTGGGGGTTCCTGTAACAACCCGGTAAGGTATTTGGCGGTGGGGTCGGTGGAAAAGAAATTTTTTTTCTCTTCCCAATACCGCTGCATCCCGAGGCTTTCGGAGAGGTTGTCGGCGTTGGGGGCGGGCATGTGCATGCGCCAGCACACTTCGCGCCGCAGCCGCAGGGTGACCTGCCGCAGCCAGTAAGCGGCCATGGAATCTTCGGCGTGGAGGTGGGGCGAAAAGGTTTCGGCGGCGCGTCTTTCACTGTCTATGGCTCTCATGGGACGATCAGCTCCACGGTGGGGGCGGTCCTTGCCTGTTGGCCGTTGACCGTCAGGATTAACCGGTACACACCTTCGGGTACCTTGTGCGCGGGCGTGATGCTAAACTGCAGTTGGGCCTGGAGGGGATCGGAAGGCGGAACGGCGTCCACTTCGATATACCCCACCATTTTACCGTCGCTGTAAAAGGAGATGACGATATCGTCTTTTTCGGTTCCCAGTAATACGCCGGTGAGTGTGACATCGCCGGTAACGACTTTTTTGCCGGGTTCATCGGGATTATCGGCAAGGGACGGCGTGCCCGGGTTTACGACGGCGGTATCCAACCGGGGCAGGAGGTTGGCGGGCAGTAGATTGCTCGATCGGGTACGGCCCCGGGTCAAATACTTCACGATCTTTAAGGAAAAACTACCGGCCGAGATGACGCCGCCGGTTTCAAAAATCCCGTTTGCTTTGAATTGCAGTTTCCCGGGCTGCTGCGCGGAAGCACCCAATTCGGCGGGACCGAGGCGGACGGCTAACCCGGCCTGGTCGAGATGGGTCCCGTAAACGGTGACGGTCTCCTCGACCTCGAATGTTGACGGCGAGATACGGGTAATTTGGGGTCTCATGTGGGGAACGACATCGATATGGACGCCTTTTTCCTCTTCCTCCCGGACGGCGGGGGGGGATTGGGTAAAATCGATACCCACGGGCAGCGACAGGTCCGGTGGTTCGGGGAAGGCGATCATAACGGGCCGGACCTGGAAACCGACGGAAAACCGGTATTTCTCCTCGGACCCCTGCATCAATTTTGAAATGAGATCGGAATTTACATCGTCAAAGGTGATCTTTAGGGGTTCGGGATTATTTGAAAGCGCGTCCACGGTATCGGGATCGGAAGTTAAAGAGAGATAATTCAATTCCTGGAGTACCCGCATACCGACTCCCAGGTACTCGTGGGCATGGGCGCTTTCGCTGTTTCCATCTTTATCGAAGGCGGTCATTAAATATTTCAACACCAGCCATAAGGGTTCGGGACCGCCTTCCCGGAGCGGTATGTTCTTCATGGAGGCATCGAAATGGACCTGGTAGAGGAAGAGATTCAAACGTCCATCCACGGCGGCGGCGGTGGGGGGCTCGGCCCGCCCCACTTCGACGTGGTAACCGGTTCGCTGGGCAATCCAATACTTGAGCAGGCCGGACACTTTACTTATGGCTTTCCCTGTATCGCTAATCGGCATTTTTTATCACCATTATTTTCCTTTTTCTTTTTTACACCTTATTCCCGCAGACGGATGTAATGCCGTCCCAGCCGGGATGAAACGTGTTCGTTTCCGGCGGAAGGGCTTCGGCGGTTTTGTACGGGCGGCGGGGGTGGAAGATGGCTCGCGTCGGCGGGTTCTTCGACGGTTACGTTGATAGAACCGATGGAGAGAGTAAACTCCCGCTCCTCATGGACGGGCGCGGGCTGTGTGAGCGTGGACTGTACAGGCGGTTCAAAGGGTGCGGACGAAGCAGTGGGTCCGGGCGGCTCAGCGGATTCAGTAGACGTGGCAGACGCGGCAGACGCGGCAGGTGAAGCGGGCGCATCGGATTGTGAGGCGGGTTCGGCCACCCACCGGCGGACTTCCGATAGAAAAGATGGAGTGGAAGAAGATGGAGTGGAAGAAGATGGAGTGATGGTGTGATGGAGTGATGGAGTGGTGGAAGAAGAAGTCACCTCGACGATCTCCACCGGCTCACGGATACCCGGGCTTTTTCCCGGGGATGATGGGGACGGTGGCGATGTTGGGGGTTGAAGGTGTGCTTCACGGGACACCGGTGCCGCTGCCGGGGTGGGGTTTTCAACGGGGCGGCGCGGTACGGATCGGATGATTTCATGCCTGGGATTACCGGTCGGGTTGACCGGGATGTCCACTATTTCCACCGTTTCCACGGGTTCCCGGCTCTCCCGGTTTTGCGGTTCCGCGGATTCCGGGGGCGCGGAGGAATCGACGGTACGAGGGGATTGAGACACGGGAGGTGCGGAAGGTTCGGCAGCGGTGACGGTTTCGACATGAATGGGCGCGGCGGTCCGTGGGGTATCGGTCCCCCTCCCCTGCCCCGCGGGTATCCCGGTCATTCGCATTAATCCGTCAAAATACCCGTATGCCATGTTATTCACCATTATCGATCCGTTCCAAATAATAGGTCCTGCGGTGTGGGGGAACGTCGAGTACCTGGGCTTCGCTCCAGTGGTACCGGGACGCGAGCCGGTGAACGGTATCGAGAAGTGCTTTTTGGGCGTTTTGCAAACGCCGGATCAACAGGTTCTCGAGGTCCACGGGAGAGACGTTCTCTTCTTCACAGGCGGGGCAGGCGACGGTGAGGGTAAAATAAACGAGGGGATCGGCGTCTCTCATTCCTTCATCCACGGCTGCGATACACGCGGGGGTAAGGGGAAGATCGGGATCGAGGCACAGGGTCCGGATCATGGCGGCCCTGGCGGTCTCTTCATCGGTAAAAGAAGCCTCCAACCATTTCAATTGATCCTTCCCGGTGGGTTTCCTGAAAAAATAACCGGCCCCATTCACGGTAACCCTAATAGGGGGTCCAGGGGGAGCCTCCCCCTGGCCCTCGGAGAGCCGCCGGAGGCATCTCTCAAGGATTTCATCGCGTGAGAGTTCGACTTCCATGGGTTCGCCGCAGGTATCGAGGGGGCATTGAAACGGGAGGTCCACCCGGTCGTTCCCGTGGGGAAGGGCAATGTGCAGCAGGGCCTCGATACGCGCGGACACGGTGAGTGCCCACAGATCATCTTCGGAAAGACTTTGCGCGCAGGAGTGGAGCAATTGGGTTACCAGTCGCGGACGGCAGGGCTGCCCGAAATCGATATCCATATGGTCGCGGGTTAACCCGAAGGGGCGAAAGACCATTGGACCGGCAGTTTCCCGGGTCATGGCGTTACCTTTACCTTTCAAGGTTCGCGCAAGTCACGCGTTAATCGGCGGAAGGGACATCCGCTTTTTCGTCGGGTTCTTTTGTATCGATGTCCCGGTCCCACCCTTCGAGCTCGATCTTAATGTTCTCGATAGCCACGGCATTGGCATTGGCATCGAGATCGGGCACGGCGGTAAATTCGCTGACCCAGCAATCGAAGAGGAAATAACGAAAGGCCACATGACCTTTTTCGTTCATAACCTCCAGCATCATGTCCTTTTTGTAATTGACAAGGTCCATACCGGAATCGCCGGAATAAGGATGGACCATGTTGGCCCATTTTTCAAAGTCCCGGTCGTGGGTGATGCCGCGTTCCATGGTCAGACCGTCATAAGTGGTCCTGCCGGGGGATTTATGATCGGTGCTGTTTTCCCCGCCGGACCGGTGCTTGACGACTTCGGTGGTACGCTTCAGGGAGCCGACTTTACTGACCCCCATGACCACGCGGTAATTGCCGTCGATTCCTTTCATTTTTACCCTGAATTTATAATTTTTATAGGGATCGTAACGGTGTGCATTTTTAACAAATCCATTGGCCATAATCGTTCCTCCTTAAATTAAAGCTCCCCGGTCATTTGCTGAATCTTGATAATGACGAATTCAGCGGGTTTGAGCGGGGCAAAACCCACTTCGATGTTGACGATACCGAGATTGATATCGGCCTGGGGGGTGGTTTCGCCGTCACATTTGACGTAAAAGGCCTTATCCGGCGTGCTGCCCTGGAACGCACCTTGTTTGAAGAGACGCATCATGAAGGCACCGACGTTTAATCGAATTTTGGCCCAGAGGGGTTCGTCGTTGGGTTCGAACACGACCCACTTTGTCCCTCGGAAGAGGGATTCTTCGAGGAAGAGGGTGAGCCGTCGCACGGGGATATATTTCCAATCTTCTTCACTGGTGTTATCGTACCCGGCCATGGTGCGCGCGCCCCAGCAGACATAACTCCCGGGGAACTCGCGGAGGCAGTTGACGGCGAGTTTGTTGAGCACGCCGTTTTCCATATCGGTGAGTTTGACTTCCAGACCCAGTATCCCGCGGATATCGGCTTCGGTTCCGGCGGGCGCTTTCCATACGCCGCGGGCCGCGTCGGTGCGTGCCATGAGCCCGGCAATGGCGGCGGAAGGTCCGATCAGTTTGTTCAACCCATTGGATTTGTATTTGAGCCGGGGATAAAAAACGGCGGAGCTTTTATTGGTGACGGACGCCCGTAAATCACCGACTTTGCTCGTATCCTGGACCACATCGGCCAGACCGGTGGTTTTGCCGGTCCAATTCTTCGGGGCGTCGATCAACAGGAAGGCCCGTTTTTTCTCACAATAGATACTGGCGGGTCCCCAGATATCGGTAAAATCGACATCCTCATCGTCCGGGAGCGCCATCAGGTTGAAGATATCGACCTTATCCAGGGCATGGAACCCGGTTTGAGCGGTCTCGGTGCCGACGTATTCTTTCTTCGTGGGAGCAGTGCCGTCCAGGCCGTCTACTCCGCCGATGCAATAAAAACCGGCCCCTGTACTGCCGCTTGTACCTAAGGAATACTGGCGGACGTTTATTTCGAATTCCCTGTTGGAACCGGCCCCGATAACATCGGTGGTCCCGGTGGCAATAGCGGAGGGTTTCAGGTTTATTGCACCGCTGTTGGGCATAACGGCAAGATGATATCCCCAGGCTTCGGCACTGTAAGGGACATTGGCGTCATCGGTAATTGCTTTTGCAACGATCCTGAGTTTCTCGCGGACGCCGTCGTTATCGTCGTGGGCCGTACCGCCGCCGGCTTTGTTTTTTACCCATTTATCTCCTCCCGCAGTGGTTACGATGGAATAAGCATCTTTCAGTTTCACTTCATATGTCCCGATCTTGAATACATCGAACGCATTCTGATCCAGGGCGAGAAAACTGTTAACGGTGGTCAATACATGGGTGGATGTGGATATATAGTCGATATAAGAGGCATTGGGTACGGGCCGGAAGTTGCTCCAGCGTACGGCTTCGATGCCGCCCTGGTCGATTCCCAACATTAAAGCGGCGGCGATATCGTTGGATGTGGAGCGGCGCACACGGACACATGAGAAATCCGCGGCTGTACTTTTTATGGTCAGGAAGTACCCGGTATCATAGGAACTGATGGTCTCCTTGTCCAATTTACACTCCACGGTAAGCGAGGAGTCTACTTTTTGTATTGCGCTTTCAACGGCCTTTTTAAAGTGACCCTGGACCCCGGCTGGGGTGGCGGCTATGGCGGATATGTCTTCGGTACTCAAATCCACGGTTGCCCAGCCTTTATCGTTAACGTTGATGTCAAACTTGTACTTCTTATCTGCAGCGATCAAGGTGTTGAGCAGTCCTTTAGCGAGGGGACCTGTAGTACCCAGCGGCCGTCGTGCCTGCGAAAACCCTTTAAAGCTTTTCGTGGGATCTTTGATATAAGGGGTCCCCCCTGCTTCCATGTCGCCGTGCAGTTTCAATGTGATCAAGCTCGAACTCTGGGTGACAAAATCGGGTGCAAACCGGGATGAAGAGGGATTCATGGAAAGATTGCTAAACGATTCCTTGCCGACGACTTTGCCGCCGGCTTCTTGAATAACGGCTAAATTAAAGGATTCATCGGGGTTTGGTGTATTATAGTCTACTTCCAGGCGCACGGTGTTGGCCCAGACGCCCTCGGCTTTGGCCTCGGCGGTCAACACCTTTTCCCCGGCCAGGGACATCAGGGTGATGGCCGCGGATTTGGGGTCTTTGGCAAGGCGAACGATATAACACTCGGTCCCTCCGTTGTTGTAAAACTGCCTGACACCCTGGGCCAGGTCGCTCGAGGGATGGGCACCCCCGAAAACCCTGGTAAAATCGGAATAATTAAAACATCGTACGGCTTTGTTCATGGGCCCTTTCGCGGTGCGCCCGAAAAACGCCGCTATCGAGGTAGCCACACCGGTAATGGTATGCACGCCGCTGGCGATTTCCTCGATATAAACACCGGGATACGTTGGATTCGTCGGCATGTTAAATCCTCCTTTTAATCACTAAATTTAATCGCATTTCTTCCTAACACCCCGTGGGTGCATCGATTCTTTCCTAGAGGCATATTATGCAAAAAGTATGCCATAGACGCGGTTCTCATAAAAAATCGCCGCTCCCGGACCTCTATTATCAACGAGCGACCCGGTTCATCCCGGCGATTAAACCGCATCTCCCCCCGGACCACGAAAAAATACATTTTCCTCTTTCCCCCGCCATGCCCTACCCGGGATAAACCCAAAAAAGCAACGAGCGTCACACTTTTGTGACGCCAACCAGGAAGAAAATCAAGAAGGAATTGAAAATACTTTTTCAGAAATGACGATATACCGCGCGTTAAAGGATTTCATAACCCCCTACCTCACCGTCACGTTTTTGTGACGCTCACGGGTAAAGATCAACGGTCAATTATCAATGGAAATAAAAATAGCCACAAAGGCACGAAGACACGAAGGTTTAAGATAAAAAACCCTTTGTGTCTTTGTGCCTTTGTGGCTAAGATTTAATAACGGTATGTAATTTTACTTCTGCGGCGCGGGTTCCGGTGCCGGTGCTTTTCCTCCCCGTGCCTGGAGCAGTGACCTCAGTTTTTGATACCAGAAGGGAGCACCCAGGGTAACGGCTAAAGAGGTGATCAACAGTCCCAGTACCTTGTAAAGCCAGCCGCGGAAATCATAGGGGACGCCGCGCGGGTCTTTGTTCTTTTCCTGCGACTGTTCGGGCATCCATCCGATGGGCAATCCGACCAGTTGGAATTCACCGTAGAATTGATCGATCATTTCCTCGACGTTTCCCGTATAAGCTTCGGGAGTAGTCCCGGCATCCACCATTTTCCCGGCCGCATTTACCACGGATTCGCGCATTGCGCTGTCATGGTAAAGACTGTTGGCGATCATAAAGGTATCGACGTTCAGGAACGAAACGACGAAAGCGGCGATAATAAATATACAGACTTTTGCTTTTCGTTTGTACCATGCGGAGAGTTGGACCATTTTATCGTCGAACCACGTTGAAACGCCTTCTTTAAGTTTTGCAAGGACCTCCTCCAGCTTCGTTACCTTCGTGTCTACCGAAGAGAGCAGGGTCAGCAGTACTTTCTTTAAATTGCTGTCCGGCAGTGCATTAATGACATTTTCAAGTTCCTGGCGCGACATGCCTTTGGCTTTCTTCAACAGGTACTCGAACAGGACCATGTTAAAGGACCCGGCCGAAACAGAGGTGGGTTTTCCCCGGTGTTTAAAGACAGGTAGAAAGTTGAGGATTTTGTGGTACCATTTTTCCATTTTGAGTTCCCGGATGAGTGGATTTTTAAAGATTTCCTCGATGAGTTCGGGGTTTTCGATAAGGTTTTTAAGGGCGTCTTCGAGTGTTTTCGAGCGCCAGGCCAGAACGCGTGCCACGGTTTCTTTTATGCCGGAGCACAAGAGGCAAAGCAGCAGGTAAACGAAGACCAGGCCGATTGCCACTTCCAAAATTTGTGAGTTAAACATTTAAGTCCCTCCTTTTTTAATCACGTGTTGATTTATTTTATTCATTTTACTCTTTAACTTTATAAATGGGGACACCGCCGCGTAATTTGTGGACCTGGACGACCCCGATTTGTACGAGGTAATCCAGGGCTTCGGCGACCTCATCGACCACCTGTTCGACGCGCTGTTGTTCCAGCCACCAATTAGCGATACCTTCCAGCGTATCGCCTGCATCGGGGTTCTTTTCCAGGTAATCCAGTAATCGACGGGCAAGTCCTTCTTTTTTATTCATAGGGAACAACTAGAGCAAGTATCGTGCCAATAACAGTGTGGTTTAAATATGTCCGATATAGCCGATTTTTTTTTGCACTCCCCTCGACCCGGCAATAGAAAGCGTCACAAGTTAATGACGATATCCCGTCATATGGTAAGATAAAGGGGGCGGTCCTCCCTGGAGCGAGGACTGCCCCCGTAATTGCGAATCGTGATTCGGTAATGTTAACAGCAGTCGGTGTTGCAAGCGGTGCCGCAACTGAGATTGGTGTAGCAGGCAATGAAATTTGTGGCGGAGATGCACGAAGGAGGCCCATCGGGTATGAATGTCCGAAGACCGCCTTTGATTGCACTTAACTCCATGTCGTCCAGGTTGGTGATGGTTTGTTTGTTAATCACTAACTTTTTGTCGAATTTTTTGGTTTTCATGTGTTTCCTCCTTTTTTTTATGTTTATTATTTTTTAAATCGCACGTATAACCATTTGAATCGACCACTAAACCTCCAATCAACCGCCACTTATTAATTTATTTCCCGCCGAAACGGTGAATTTAATAAGTACCGAAACATTATCATAAAGTGGATTTGCTGTCAAGGAACAAAAGTAAGGAGGTTTCGGTTTCCCGGTAAGGATATATCGTTTCCTACCAGGGATATATCGTTTCCCACCGAGGATATATTTGCTTTGAAGGATACATGTTTCTCCCGGGAAATAGGTCATTCCGTTTCTGACCACGGATATATCATTTCCCACTAAGGATATCTCGTTTCCGACTAAGGATATCTCGTTTCCGACTAAGGATATCTCGTTTCCCACTGAGGATATATTTGCTTTGGAGGATACATTTTTCTCCCGGGAAGTAGGTCTT
>Ga0210082_1000076_pt1 | contig 20232 bp, 23 predicted proteins | sample White_ThreeSqA_D_2_FD_185592 | JGI IMG/M metagenome (GOLD analysis project Ga0210082, IMG submission 185592) | Wetland microbial communities from the San Francisco Bay, California, USA, that impact long-term carbon sequestration -... | ecosystem: Environmental > Aquatic > Marine > Wetlands ... | reverse complement strand
GGTGAGGTCGGATTCAATACCATGGCCGCGTTTTACAAGGCCTTTAAAAAATTCACCGGCATGACCCCCACCCAATACAAAGAAAAAGCCCGGCATTCATGACTGAAATTAAGGATGTAGGGAACAGGCTTGCCTGTTCCAATTTGGTTATTTTCATGGCAGCGGTTAATAGGGACCACGCGCCGCGGGGCCGCGGGGTATCAATATTTATAAAAGTTGACATTCTGAAACCCTTTCTAAAACGGGCTTTCAAAAAAAAGATGTCAATTTTTGCCAACGTTGAACAAAAAATTGGGAATTATGCTATTTAAGGTAGTAGAAAAAGCTAAGACCTGACAAGGGCCTGCTGGGGGAAAAAGAAAGGGGCCTTAAGGGAAAAAAAAGGAAGAGGAGAAAGGGGGGAGGGAGGGGAAAGGTGAAAATCAAAAGAAATTCACTTTTACGATTCGTTCAAATCAGTTTGATCGCGGCATTCGCGTTGGTCCTGTACCACTGCGGCGGAAACGAAAACATCTGCTGCCCGGGGACGGGAGGAATTAGCCTTGATTTCTCAAGCTTACCGCCGGGTCCGCTGGTCATGTTTACCGTTAACCGGGTAGATGGTATCCGGATTTACAGCGACGTTAAACGTGAAGGCAATTCGCTCCGGTGCTTCGGCAAAGAAGAGGTTTCCCCGGGCAATTGGAAAGATGCGGCGGTAATATTATTGTTCCATAAATTGCCCTGTAATGTGTGTATCATTACCGTGGAGGTCGACGGTCATGGGCCCGAGGCCCGTATATCGGCGGCGCAGAGGGACGGTACCGCCCAGATGGCGGTATCCCGGGACAGGCGGATAATGACACTCCATGCCACCGCGGACAATCCCTTCATTTATGCCGTGCTCTCCGGCCGGGAGGCCGAGTGGATTCGTTTTAAGCTCGAATAGGAAAAGAGGAGAAAAATGCAAGATGCACTTCTATGGTATATGGACAGGGGGAGGAAAGACGCGTTCAGTGAAGCCGAGCGTGAGGCTTTTGACCTTATCGGTGGGTCCCTGGGCGAGGTGACCGGCCATGTGAAAGAAAGACGCCGGGACCTGGACGGCGTGAATGCCGTCGATGGAATAAGCGGGGGCAGCGAAAAAATAAATAAGATCAGGGAACGTGTTTTGAAATATTCGATAGAGGAGAACCCCGTCCTCCTCCTGGGAGAAACCGGGACCGGGAAGAACCGTATCGCGGAATTGATTCACCGTTACTCCGGGAGGAAGGGGAAATTCGTTACCGTCAATACCCCCGGCATCCCGGACAATCTACTGGAGAGTGAAATATTCGGTCATAAAAAAGGCGCCTTTACCGGTGCCGGGGCCGATAAAAAGGGATTTGTCGATGAAGCCGCGGGTGGGACATTATTTTTCGACGAGATTTCCGAAGTCCCGCCGACCTTCCAGGCAAAACTCCTGAGATTCATCGAAACCAGGAAATACCGGGTGTTGGGTGAACCCGTGGAGCGGCAGGCCGACGTACGCATCCTGGCCGCTGCCAACCGGGATTTAAAAGAAGCCGTCCGGCGGGACCAATTCCGGGGGGACCTCTATTTCAGGCTGCAGGTGCTGGAAATAGAAACCCCTCCTTTAAGGACCCGCAAAGAAGATATCGGGGACCTGGTGCTGGAAAACCGGGGGCTTTTAAAAGGGAAAAAGATCGGGCCCGGGTTCTGGGAGGCCGTTTACTCCTATGACTGGCCCGGTAATATCCGGGAGTTGATCACCGTACTCACCCGGGTGGGCATTCATTCCGCCGGTCCCGTTACCGGGGAAGATATTCAACGTGTCGTCAACCGTGACCGCAATCGAATGGCGTCGGTGGAGACGGATGGAAAGATGGCACGAATCCGCGATGATCTCGATGACGGGAAAAGTTTTTGGGACGTTGTCTGGCAGCCGTTTATCCAGCGGTATTTAAATCGAAGCGAAATCAAGCAAATTTTGAAAGAGGGATATATACAAAACGATTTCAGCTTGAAAAAACTCTCTGTGCAAATGCATATAAAAGATTCCGAGTTTAAGCGATTTATCGCCGCCCTCCATAATTACGATATCCACCCCGCTAAATGAAATAATATACTCCACCGGGTATCCTGTATACTCCCCGGAGTATATCCCCGGGGATCGCTGTCACAAGAGGTTTTCACGCTTCTCTTCCCTGGAACGGCGGCCGTTAATATACTCAGTGGAGTATATCTAATCGTCGTTTAAATTTGGGGATTCACACGGAAGGTTCGTCAATAAAGGATTTTCGTGAATTCATCCTCTTTGGCAAAAGAATTGCTTTTCAAAAGGCATGGCTAACAAGGTTAAGAGGAAGAGAACATGATCAGCGAAGTCGATAAAACCATAGAGAGGCTTCTCCAACTGTCCCTGGGCGCCCCCTTACCCTTCGACATCAGTTTTGTATTGCCCGACAAAGCCTTTGCCCCCCTGTCCGAATCCAGGCATACCCTCAACTGTTACTTATACGATATATGTGAAGACCTCGAACTGCGCAGTAACGAACCGCGGCGCATCCATCACGGGGACGGAACCGTGGAGGAAAGAAAACCCCCCGCGCGAATCCGGTTATCCTACCGCCTTACCGCCTGGAGCCCGGTGGGTGCGACCCCGGGGATGGAGCCCGCGTTGGATGAGCACAAATTGTTGAGCCGGGTGCTGGCGGCTCTTCTCAAGTACCCGCTGCTGCCGCCCGACGTTTTACAGGGGCAGCTCAGGGAACAGGAACTCCCCATTCCCACCTCCGTAGCCATGCCCGACGGCATCGGGAACCCCGGGGATTTCTGGAACGCCATCGGCGGCCAACTGCGTCCGTCGTTGGATTACCGTCTCACCATCGCGCTGGAGTACAAAGAGAGCACCACCGCCGCCGAGGTCAACAGTAAAATATTCCGGTTCCGTGAGCCGGGGCAGCCGCAAATCAGCGAACAAACCGTTCAAATCGGGGGGTATGTCATGGATGACCGCACCCCCGCCGTTCCCGTGGAAGATGCCTGGGTACTGCTGGAGGAAACCGGTAAAACCGGTAAAACCGACCGCCGGGGGTGTTTCCGTTTCGATAACCTCAGGCAGGGGACCTATACGCTCTCCGTCCGGGCAAAGGATTACCGCGATATGAGCAAGAAGATCGCCGTTCCCGGGACCCGGGGAGAGTACCGTATTCGATTAACACCGGAGGAATAAGTAAGATGGTTAAGTAAGATGGTTAAGATAATTAAGAAAATAAACCAAGGAGGTAAAAAATGCCCGAATATTTAGCACCGGGAGTTTACGTGGAAGAGGTGGAAATGGGGGCAAAACCCATAGAAGGCGTCAGTACAAGCACTGCGGGGTTTATCGGCACTGCCGAGCGCGGACCGGTTTCCCCGAAACTGGTTACCGGGTTTGAACAGTACCGCCGCGTGTACGGGGGTTTTATTCCCGGGTCGTATCTACCTTATGCCGTGGACGGGTTTTTCGCAAACGGGGGGAAACGATGCTTTATCTCCCGCGTCATGGGGAAAGGGAACGAATGCGCGTCCCTTATCGTTCCTTCCCCGGGCCGGGGACCCGCCCCCAAAGCCAAAAGCGATTCGAAAGAAAAAGACGAATCGCCGGCCCCCAAAAAGAGTGACAAAAAATCCGCCGACGGTATGGGCGGCATGGGCGGCATGATCGTTCGCGCCGTGGGCCCCGGGACCTGGGGCGACCGCGTGGCCGTGAAGATCGAAAAGGCATCGCTGGCCAACTTTAACCCGGAACTTTTTAAAATGACCGTTATTTACTGGAAGGAACCCCCACCCTCGCCGGTAGTGGACCCCACCGGCCTTACCCAGTCCAGGAACAAGGACCTGCGAGAACCCGCAGCCGTGGAAGTGTACGACAACCTGACGGCGGCCGCTGCTTCCAGCGACAATGTTGAAAAGAGGATCAATGGGATCTCCTCCCTTGTGGAAGTCGAGGTATCGGACCGCGCCGCACCCGGTGAAATGGAATTGACGCTGCTCAGTGGGGGAGACAACGGCGCCCCGGTGTCTTTGGAGGATTACAAAGGCCGGAGTTCCACCGAGGAGGGCAGTACGGGGCTTGCCTCGTTCAGTGAAGTGGATGAGATATCCATTCTCTGTGCCCCCAACGAAAACGACGTCAAGGGCTTGACCGATGCCCTTATCGCCCACTGCGAACTGCTGAAAGACCGGTTTGCCGTACTGCAGGTTCAACAGAACGCGGGGCCCGTGGGGGAGTTATATCCCCGGAACGATTCCAAATACGCCGCGTTGTATTACCCGTGGATCAAAGTGATGGACCACCTTACGAGGACCGAAAGATTGATTCCCCCGGGTGGTCATATCACCGGTATTTATGCCCGGAGCGATATCGAGCGGGGCGTTCACAAGGCACCGGCCAACGAAGTGGTAAGGGGTGTCATGGGACTGCAGTTCCCCGTGGGAAAAGGGAAACAGGATATCCTCAACCCCCGCGGTGTCAACTGTATCCGGACCTTCCGGGGACGGGGCATCCGCGTATGGGGCGCCCGCACCGTTTCCAGCGATCCCATATGGAAATACATCAATGTAAGGCGCCTTTTCCTTTACCTGGAGGAATCCATCGATGAAGGCACCCAGTGGGTGGTGTTCGAGCCCAACGACGAGAAACTGTGGAACCGGGTAAAACAAACGGTCGGCCAATTCCTGACACGGGTGTGGAAAGACGGCGCGTTAATGGGACTCACCCCGGAAGAGGCATTCTTTGTAAAGTGCGATCGCACCACCATGACCCAGGACGATATCGATAACGGCAGGTTGATCGTCCTGATCGGGGTGGCCCCGGTGAAGCCCGCGGAATTTGTTATTTTCCGTATTGCCCAGTGGCAGGGCGGGTCCGCCGTGAACGAGTAAACCGCCGGGAGTTAAAGAGGACGTAAAAAGTAATAGGAGGAAAAAATGGCAGAAAGAACTGATCCTTATAGGAATTGCCGGTATTTGTTGGAAATCGACAGTATCACCCAGGCCGGTTTCGCCGAGGTTACCATCCCGGACAGTACCCAGGAACCCGTCGAATACCGTGACGGCAACGAAACGCCCACGGTACGGAAAATACCGGGTCTGGTAAAGTACGGCAACGTGGTTCTCAAGTGGGGAATCACCGATTCTATGGACCTTTACAACTGGAGGAAACTGGTGGAAGAAGGAAAAATGAAAAAAGCGCGCCGCAATGTGGCGGTGGTGCTTATGGATGAAGAGGGAAATTCCGCGTCGAGGTGGGAGTTTTCCGAGGCGTGGCCCACCAAATACGATGCGCCCGACCTCAATGCCAAAGGGAACGATATTGCGGTGGAAACCCTCGAGATCGCCCATGAAAAAATGGTACGGGTAAAATAAGTGAAAAGGAGTTGATCCATGGTGCTTCAAACGGAATATGAATTTACATTGCCCCGGGGGTATGTGGACGAGGACGGCGCCCTCCACAAAAACGGGACCATGCGCCTGGCCACCGCCGCCGACGAGATTCTTCCCATGAAAGACCCCCGGGTCCAACGAAATCCCGCATACCTCACCGTCATCACCCTTTCCCGGGTGGTGACGAAACTGGGAGAATTGCCGGATGTCACCCCGGCTGTGGCGGAGAAGCTTTTTATCGGCGACCTGACCTATCTCCAGGAACTTTACCGCAGGATAAACGGGAACGGTAATTTTACGGTAAACGTCACCTGTCCCGACTGTGGAAAAAAATTCGAGGAGGAACTGTCGACCCCGGGGGGATAAGGGGCTACCCCCTCGAACGGCTCTACGAGGAGGTAGCCTTTGTAGCATACTATTTCCACTGGCAGCATGGGGAGATCATGAACATGCCCCATGCCCAGAGGAAAAAATGGTGTGAGGAGATAAGCGCCATAAATAAACGATTGAGCGAGGAAAGAAAATGATTTTTGGTGGAAGAACGGATCCTTATTTAAATTTCCGGTTCCAGGTGGAGATCGACAGCCTGGTGGTGGGAGGGTTTTCCGAAGTCCTGGGGCTTCGCGTGGAAACCGAGACCGAGGAATACCGCGAAGGTGGACTTAACCACCGGGTTCACAAACTGCCAAGGGTGACGAAACAATCGAACATCACGTTGAAACGGGGTATCACGGATTCGGATGTGCTCTGGGAATGGAACAAGGACGTGGTTAACGGCAGCATTAAACGGAAAACGGGGCGTATCATTCTCTGCGATTACGAAGGTAGGGAAAAATGGCACTGGATTATCGAGGATGCTTACCCGGTAAAATGGGAAGGACCGGAATTAAGCGGGACCGGCGGTACGGTGGCCGTGGAATCACTGGAGTTGGCCCATAACGGGGTAAAGAAAGGATAATGGCAATAGGAGACGTGGTGGATCATGAATGTGTTTCTTGATTTTTATAATGGGATCGCCGGTAAGTACCGGGTCCCGCCGCGGCGTCGGTGGGGATTGCCGGTTCTTATTCACCTGCTTTTGAGGGTTCCCGGACTGCGGCGCCGGAGGGACCTGATGTGTCTTTTGAATCCCCGGTTTTATTTGTCGTTGCGATTCGATTTGTTTTTAGGTTCACGGGCTTCGGACGGCTGGGATGTCGAGTACGGCGTGAGCCGTATGTTTCGCGAGTCGCCGGTGGTTGTGGCGAATAATGGGGGCGGTTTTACCGCCGGGGGTTTTAATAAGACCTATTTTTATTTCGCCGGCGCGGCTGGTTTTGATAGCCGGTTGTTGAGGGTGTCCCGGTTGTCGCGTGGGGGTTTGGTTTCGGGGGCGGATTCGTTTGCGGCGGTAAGCCTTAACCGGTTTGTGTCTCGCGGCGGGCACCCGTATTTTCCGCCGGTTTCGCCCGGCCTGATGCCGCATTCCTTTTTGCCGGTTTCCCGGGTGGAAACGGAGATGTGGCGTTTTACCGCCGCCTTTACTGAATCCGTCGTTCGACATGCCGGGCATTATGAACATGCCGGTCGTGATGGGCGTGATGGATATGATGGACATAATGGGCATACCGGGCTCGATATTCACAGCCGGTACCGGCGGTACGAGGGTGACGGGGTGCGCACTGCGCATGACCGGCGCAATGTGCAAAACATTCGCCATGAGCACGATGTTCATGATGCTCATAATGCCCATAATGTGCATCATGAGCATAATGTACATGATGTTCATCATTCCCACTTTCCGGTTACCCGGTTTTCTCATGTCGAGGCCGGATCCCTTGCCAGTAGAAGCGGTGGATTCGGTGGGACCTTTGGGACCGGAGACACCGGGCCTTCCTGTATCCCGGGCGACCCGGGTACTTTGCGCCTCCACCGGTCAATGGAAACCGGTGCCCCGGCCGCCCGGGTGTACACGGTTCACGCGGATCATGCGGCTCACGCGCCTCACATGGTTCACGCGGTTCAGGCGAGTCGGGCCGATTACACCGATCGCACCGGTCACGTGGGGTATGTGGGTAATGTGGAGCACGCAGGAAATGTGGGTCACATGATTAATGTGAGTAACGTGAGCAGCATGAGTAACGTGAGTAACGTGGACGGGGTAAGCCGTACGAATCCTGCTAAACCGTTCAGCGATACGGGGGGCGTGGATATCCCCCGGTTGACCGACCAGGTTTACCGGATGCTGGAGAGAAAGATCAGGACCGAAAAGGAAAGGAGGGGATGGTAATGTTGGTAAAAGCGTTTTTAACCCTGAAAGATGATCCCACGAACATCGTTCCCTGTCTATTCAATCCCAACGAGTTGACCGTGGAGAAGAGCAACCACTTCGCGGAAGTAAACATCCCCGGTCTCGAGACACCGATACTGCAGTTTGTGAGGGGGAATGCCCGGGTGGTCACTATGGACCTTTTTTTCGATACCTACGAAGAGAAAACCGACGTAAGGCTTTTCACCGATCGTATTACCGGTTGGGATGCGGGCAGCATGTTCAGCGACCTGCCGGATATTGCCAAGGGATTGATGAACATGGATTCCGAGCTTCATGCCCCGCCGGTGTGCCTGTTTATCTGGGGCACTTTTCTCTTTCAATGCGTTATCCAGAGCACCACCAAGCGGTTTACCATGTTCCTGCCCGCGGGTATCCCGGTACGGGCCACCCTGAGAGTCACGTTGAAAGAATACACGGAAGTGGAAACCGAAATCCTGGAATTGGACCTTCACTCTTCCGACCTGATCAAGACCCGGGTGGTCAAAGAGGGCGACAGCCTGTGGGCCATGGCGGCCAAAGAGTACGGGGGCCCCCAGCATTGGCGGTTGATCGCGGAGGCCAACGATATAGACAACCCCCGCCTGCTGCAAACGGGCCGGGAATTGATGATCCCGATAAAGGAGTAACCCCATGATGCTGTACAAGTTTTTACTCAAACAACTGCTCTACGATGCCTATGCGTTTTATATCCCCCGGATAGAGATCGAGATCGACAACGATAAATTGAACGCCCGTATGGAAAAAACCATTATCGACGTATCGGTGGAAGAAAAGATCGGTGAAGGCGCCGGTTTCACAATGACCGTAAACGACGAGTTCGACACGGAAACCCAGACGTTCAAATGGCTGGACCACGAATTATTCAACGTGGGCAATACGGTGACCATAAAAATGGGTTACCAGACCAACCCCATGGAACTGCCGGTGGTGGGTACGCTGCTCTCGAAGAAAAGCAGCCTGGAGACGTTTTTAATGGGCAATATAACGGGGTTGGAACCCAGTTTTTTCGCCGGGGAGACGCCCACTATTACGGTTAAGGGACAGGACCTTTCATACGATTACATCAAGCGAAAATGCCCGGAGAAGACCTTTATCAAGATGTCCTACAGCGATATTGTCAAAAAGATCGCCAATGATGCGGGGTTAACCCCGAAGGTGGACAAAACCGAGAAGTATGCGCCGTCGGTTCGTAAGAAAAATGATGAGAGTTATTTCTCTTTTCTCGAGAAGTTGGCCGGGGAAGTGGATTACCAGTTCAAGATCGATCGCCGGGACCTGTATTTCAAAAAACCGGCGGACGATAAGCAGGAAGAGTTAACCCTGGAATTGGGAAAAGACATCATCAGTTTTCATCCCGGTTTGAGTACGGCGGGTCTTTATCCCGAGGTGGAAGTGAGAGGGCACAACCCCGCGGACCCCGGCACCCCCATCGTCGGCAGGGCCAAAGCCGGGAGTGAGCGGTCGCAGGAGAGCGGCAGGCAGACCGGCAGCCAGGTGGCGAAGAAGTATCATAACGCCCCGAAAAAAGTCATTACCAACGTCATCGTCAAGTCGGCCAAACATGCCGATGCCATTGCGTCGGCGGCGCTGAACCGGGCGAGCGACGGCTTTATCGAAGGCGATGTGCAGTGTGTGGGCCGGACGGAGATCAGGCCCGGCATATGTATCAAATTGGATAAGTTAGGTAAGCGTTTCAGCGGGAAATATTATGTTACCGCCGCTGTTCATACTTTCGATAACAACGGGTACCGGACGCGGTTTACAGTCAAGAGGAACGCACTATGAGTTTACTGGATGTTTTAGGCGCCGGTGACCGGGAGGTCAACCGGATGTACGGTTGTGCCGCGGGGGTGGTGACCAACAACAAGGACCCCAACGGCCTGGGCCGGGTAAAATTGAAATTTCCCTGGTTGTCGGACAACAACGAGACGGATTGGGTACGGGTAACGGTGCTCATGGCGGGTGGTAAGCGGGGGAGTTTTTTCCTGCCCGAGGTGGGGGACGAGGTATTGGTAATGTTCGAGCAGGGGGATATCAACAGTCCGTATGTGATCGGGGCCCTGTGGAACGGGAAGGCAAAGCCCCCGGAGTCTAACGGCGACGGTAAGAACAATATTCGTAAGATCACGTCCCGGAGCGGTCATGAAATTATTTTCGACGATAATGCCGGGGCCAAAAAGGAGAAATTGGAAATCCACACCAAAGCGGGGCACAAGATCGTGTTGGACGATGCGGCGGGCCGGGAGAAAATCCAGGTGGTGGATAAATCCGGGAGTAATAAGATCGTCATCGATTCGGTTCGGAATTCCGTCCAGGTCGAGGGTGGGATGCAGATCAAATTAAAAGCGGCGAAGATCGATATCGAGGCCGCGGCATCCCTGAGTTTAAAATCCAACGGCATCGTCACTATACAGGGGATGCCCGTTAAAATAAACTAGGAGGATTATCATGTCGTTTGCAGCGCGTATAGGAGATATGACCGGTCATGGGACGCCGTTGGGTCCCGGGCCCGGGAGCAGTAATGTATTGATCGGCGGGATGCCCGCGTGGCGGGTGGGGGTGGATTTCCATGCATGTCCGCAGCAAATCCCTTCTACTCCGCCCGTACCGCATGTAGGGGGAGTCGTTTCCATGGGAAGCACCAGTGTATTGATCAACAATTCCCCGGCCGCCCGCCAGGGAGACATAATCGTGGAGGCCGGCCCCCCAAACCCCATCACAATGGGCTGCCCCACCGTACTGATCGGCTAAACAAAAGTTTTTCAGGGAGTCCAGGGGGGCAGTTCTTCAAAAAAGCCACCCTGGTCGCCGAAGGCAAGAGGCAAAAATGGCAAAAGAATTCTTAGGTAGGGGATGGACGTTCCCCGTGAGTATCGACAACCGGGGTGGAGTTTCCTTCTCCCGGTACGAGGAAAAGATCAGGCAATCCATCCTCCTAATATTGGAGACCGCGAAGGGGGAGCGTGTGATGCGTCCCCATTTCGGCTGCGGTATCCATGAGTATGTTTTTGCCGTCGTGAACAGTGCCGTGCTTACCCTTGTGGGCAACAGCATAAAGGAGGCCCTGTTAAAGTGGGAGCCCCGGGTGGAGGTATTATCCGTAAAACCGGCGACGGACCGTTTGAATGTCGGTATCCTCGATATTTCCATCGATTACAGGGTTCGTAAAACCAACAACCGGGCGAACCTGGTTTACCCATTTTATATAAAATACCAATAAGAACAGGAGGTCGCTAATGACACTGGAAGCCCCTAATTTGGATGACCGTTCCTTCCAGGACATAGTCGGGGAGGCGGTCAAGATGATCCCGCGGTTTTGCCCGGAGTGGACCGATTACAACCCGTCCGACCCCGGTATGACCCTCATCGAGTTAATGGCCTGGTTGACGGAGATGATTATCTACCGTTTGAACCGCGTGCCCGATAAGAACTACATCAAGTTCCTCGAGTTGATGGGTGTCGATCTCAAACCGCCCCAGCCCGCCCGGGCCTGGCTGGTTTTCCGAACCGTGGAAGGCGCGAAGGAGGATGAGATGCCCGTCATACCCGCCGGTACCACCGTTTCCACCCAGGGTTCCCCGGGGGAGGGGGAGCGGGTGGCTTTCGAGACCTCGCAGTCCCTTAATCTCACCGCGTCCCGTCTGACTGCGGTATTTTCAAAATACAAAGAGTTATATACCGATCATACGCCTTCGGTGCTGGTGCCGGACAACAAACGGGACGTCCCCGTGTTCACCGGGGACAGTGACCAGCCGCACATCCTTTACCTGGGCGATTCGGAGGTGGACCCGGGCGGTAAGTACGCCTCCCTCCGGCTTCATCTGAAACGCGGTCAGTCCCTGTTGGGATTTAACGTGCAGTGGCAGAGTTGGGACGGCCGCCGATGGATTTCCATCCTGCCCTCCACCGACACCACCGCCGGTTTGTGCCAGGGCGGCGAGATCGTATTCCATCACCTGCCGGAGCTTCACTTGAAAGAAATCCCGGGTTACGGTTCATTCTGGCTCCGTGCGTGCCTGGTGGGGGCGACCCACGGCACCGCTTCCGAGATCGAGCAGTTGACCCGGAGTTTCCAGTTAAAAGACGAATACGGGGTCACCCCGTCCAACACGTTCTTGTTTACCGAGACCGTCCCGTTTTTTCCCCTGGACTTCACCGCCGTGGCCTATCCTTTCGGTAAGGAGCCCGCGCTGAACAATGCCCTTTATGTGGGCAGTTCGCTTTTTGCCAGGAAGAACGCCCGGATATTTATCGACATCAGGATGAGCGAGTCCTATTCGCCGCCAGGCATCGATTACACGAAGGACCTGGAGCTGCACTGGGAGTATTTTTCCGGGACCGGGACATGGAAAACATTGGGAATAACCGCCGCCACCGGTGTCCGCAAGAGCGCGTTCGCCTTCGAGGACCCCACCGATGCCTTTACCAAAAGCGGTAAGATAAGTTTCAACTGCCCCCCGGACATCGGACCCACCGAGCTCCGGGCCGGGGAAGACCACTGGATACGGGTCCGGCTGGTAAAGGGCAATTTCGGTATCGATACCATTCACCCGCCGCAGGTCAGGCATTTCCTGGTGACCTACCGGGAGGAGCCAGTGTGTTTCGAACGATACCTGACCTGCAATTATTTCTCTTACACCGATTTGACCCCCGCGGTGTCGAAGAACAAACCTTTTGCGCCTTTTGAATTTGTTCCCGAGGAGTCGCCGGCCCTTTACCTGGCGTTTGATTCCCGTCCCGCCGGCAGGGAGCAGCGTATCTATTTCCGTATACGGGGAGAAAGCGATCAGCCCCCCCATGTTTCCTGGGAATACAACAGTGAGGGGGGGTGGAAAAAGTTAAAACTCCGGGGGGACGGGACCGCCGATTTTTCGCGGGCCGGTGCCGTCGAATTTATCACCCCCGCGGATTGGGTTTCCTCGGTGGTTTTCCAGCGGGAGGGTTTCTGGATACGGGCCCGGCGGGAGACCGGGACCCGGGACGGATTCGATCGTGCCCCTTTGATGAGGGGCGTTCACCTCAATGCCGTGGAGGCCCGGCAGGCCGTCCGGGCGGGGGATGAGGTCCTGGGTTCCAGTACCGGGGAACCTCTGCAGGCGTTCCGGTTTTTACACTCCCCCGTCCTCCCCGGTCCCCGGGTGCTGGTGTGGGAGAGTGCGGACGGCGTGGAAGAGGAGCGGTGGGAACCGTGGCAGGAGGTAGAGAATTTCCTTTATTCCACGTCCGGGAGCCGCCACTATACCTTTGATCTTTTCACCGGTACCGTTACCTTCGGTGACGGTAAGCGGGGACGGATCCCGCCCATGGGGAACGATAACATCAAGTGCGAGGTTTATTATACCGGCGGCGGTGCAATGGGAAATGTGGGGGCCGATACGTTGACCGTGCTGGAGGATGCATTCGACGGCGTGGATTCCGTTTCCAATCCCGACCCCGCGGCCGGGGGCGCCGATGTGGAACCCATGGAGCAGGCAAAATTAAGGGGTCCCTGGGCGGTGAAGCACCGTTTCCGCGCCGTTTCCGCCGAAGACTTCGAGAAACTGGCGTTGGAAGCATCCGGGGAAGTGGCCAAAGCCTTCTGCTATACCGGTGAGACCGGTGTGGTAAAGGTGCTCATCGTCCCTCGGGGCGAGGGGCAAAAACCGCTCCCCGAAACCCTGCTGGTTCAAAAGGTCAAACAATACCTGGATGAACGCCGCCTGGTCACCACCCGCGTGGATGTGACGGGACCGGTTTACAGGGCTATCTCCATCCTGGCCGAGGTGGTACCCGAAGCGCGGAGCATCCACGGCCCCTGGGAGATCAAGGCCAAAATTGAAGAAGAGTTGAAACGGTTTTTCCACCCTCTGGAGGGTGGGCCTTACAACGACGGCTGGCGGATCGGGAGAAATGTTTTTATTTCCGAGATATTCTATTTGCTCGAAAGTATCGACGGCGTGGATTACGTCAAGCGCGTGGTGTTGAACGGCAATCCCTGGCTCCAGGTTGTTAATATCGAGGATATGTGTTTCCCGGATTTAAAGGAAATAAACATAGAGATGATAGGGGAATAAGACCATGAATACCCATATCGCGGATAAAGATATGCTTGTCGACTATTTACCCGCCGTCTACCGTCGTGAATTCAGCGGCCCGTTAAAGGCGTTTCTTTCCATTTTGAGTCTTACCTTTTCCACCGTGGAGAGGGAGATAGATACGGTTGAACGGTATTTCGATCCGTTGTTAACTCCAGGCGGCGATTTCCTCAACTGGCTGGCCGCCTGGGTGGTATTGAAACCCGATGCCGGGTGGTCCGAGGTGAAGACACGGCGGTTGGTAAAGGACGCCGCCGTGCTTTACCGCCGCCGGGGCACGCCGGGTGGATTGAAAGAGATGATCTATCGTTTTTTCGATATCCACGTGGAGATCGAGGAGTGGACCTGGCCCCGGGGAATGGAACTCGGCTTGCACTCCACCATCGGCGGCAGCAGTACGTTGTATGAGAAACCGGACCCGGACTGCTGTTTCAAGATTACGTGGAAGCCGTTGTCGCGGGATGTGGAGCCGGGTCTGATCAAAAAGATAAGGGCTCTGGTGGACCTTGAAAAACCCGCTCATACCCGCTGTTATTTTCATTTGGAATTTCCACGGGAGGAAGAGGCGGCCCCCGGCGGCATGGTAATCGGCGTTTTCTCCGTTTTGGGGAAATGCTTTATTGGGGAAAATGACAATAAGAGAAAATAATAAAGGAGGTCAAAGATGGAAACGATGAAGGAAATGTTTAGACGGATGAATTTTTTCAAGGGCTTTTTCACCCAGGCCGGCGACTGGGCCCAGGGGCAGGAGTATCACATTGAGAAGCACAAATTCCATAACCGATATTTTCATACGCCGGGGGTGGTTTTCGGCTGCCTCGACGATTTAAGGGTCACCGCGGGGCGGGACGGCACGTCCCTTAACATCAATCCCGGGTTGGCCGTGGACGGTTACGGGCGTGAACTTTATTTGCCCCAGCAGGAAAAGTTAACTCTCATTCTCCAGAACTACCGGCCCCCCGGGGAGGTGTACGTGATCATCCGTTTCCACGAGGAAAAGATCGATCTCAGGCCCAATGAGTCGAATCCCGAATATTCCGATTATGCGTTCGTCCAGGAGAAACCTTTGGTGGAAGTCGTCACCGGGGAACCGGACAATGCCGAAGTGGTGGAACTGGCGCATATTAACCTGTCCGGGAATGTTTCCCGGGTCCGGGACGCCCGGGACCCCATCAGTCCCCGGGAGGACGAAATCGATATGACCCGGGTAAGACGTGCCGGGGTGAAGATCGGCCGCATTACCTTGGACGACGTGGGCGAGGTGGTCAAAGAGGGGGAGATCAGCGTGGTGGGCGGGAAAGGCGTCGAACCCCGGGAAGACGATACCAATGTCCTGCTGGAAAAGGTAAAGGGCAAAGAAAGGTACCGGTTCTTCCAGGTCAGTGCCTATTCCGAAGAGGACGCCCGCATCAGTTCCCGTATCGAGAGCAGCTTTAAAAACAGCGCGGTGGAGTACCGTCTCTATTTTAAAAACTTCTCCGGGAAGTCGGTGAAGGTTTTTTATAAAGTCTACCGCCTGAATTCAATATAAAAAGGAGGAAACCATGAATGTCTATGGAAAGATAAGAGAGGCAAAAGGGGAGAAGGTGCTCCCGGAGGCAAAGGTCACCCTGTATGTAGGTGAGAAGGAACTGGCCGTGCTCTATTCGGACAAGAACGGCCAATTTAAACACAAAGAATCCGATTCCTACATCGGTCAGACCCTGACCTGTTTAGTGGAAAAGAAGGGATACGAAACGCAAAAAGGGACGTTCGCCATCGAAGAGGAAGTGGTGGAACTGGATATGGAGTTGGTCCCGGAGGGCGCCGGTCCGAAGCCGCCGAAAAAGTCCAAAAAATGGTTGTTTATCGGTATCGGGATCGCCGCCCTGCTCATCATTGCCGCGGTGGTAGTTTTCCTGCTGCTGTCGGGTTCCGGGACCAAAACCCCGCAAATTCTTTCTTTCACCGCCGAGCCCACCGGGATTTTGTTGGGGAAACCGTCCACCCTCACCTGGGAAACCGCCGATGCGGTCCAGTTGCTTTTGAATGAAGAGGAAGTGGAACCCACCGGTTCGAAGAAAGTAACACCCGGTGAAACCACCACCTATACATTGGTGGCTAAGGGGGAGGATGAAACCGAGGCCACGGAAACTTGCAGCGTGGAAGTTACTATTCCGAAACGCCCTGAAATCCTTACCTTTACAGCCAACCCGGGCAAAGTAGACCCGGGCGGTTCGTCGGTTTTGAAGTGGAAAACATCAAACGCCGACAAAATCTACCTGGAAAGCGAGCGGGTGGAAGCGGCGGGTGAAAAAGAGGTGTTTCCCGAAGCGACCACCACGTATCGCCTGACCGTCGAAGGTGAGGGGGGGAAGGAGATGGAGACCGTCAATGTAAATGTCAGGGCCCTGATGGCCCCCGAAATACTTACCTTTGAGATATCTCCCGCCGCCGTTCGCAAGGGGCAGAGTGCGGTGTTGAAATGGAACACCAAAAATGCTGAAAGCATCACGCTTGAAGGGGTCGGGGACCTGGCGGCATCCGGTCAAAAAAACGTTCAGCCGGATAAAACCACTACTTATACCATCGTTGCAAAAAGCAAAGATGGGGAGGCAAGGCAGAATGTCAAAGTCAGCGTGCAGACCGTTCGACCGGGAATCCGGTCTTTCACGGCCAGTGCATCCATCATAAAAAAAGGGGGTAGCGTTACGATCAGGTGGTCCGTCTCGGATGCCGAGGAAGTTTTATTTTACCCGGGAGGCAAAAGGGTGAAAACATCCGGTTCGCTGAACCTTCGTCCCACCACCACTACCGCTTATACCCTGCTTGCCAGAAGTTCCGGCGGTACGGTAAAGAAATCTGTTACCGTCCGTGTCTCACAACCGCCGCGGCGTTCAGTCATATATTCCCGGGGCCGGGTGACTATACGCGGGACATGGAGTTGTGACCTGGATCGGGGAAAGGAAACCATGACGGGCGCTGACTTTTTCTGGGAGCAAGCGACCAGGACCGTGAGGTACCTGACGCCCCGGAACGGCGCTAAATTCCGTGTCCTGGGGAAAAGGGACTTTAATACCATTACTGAAAGTTATTTAAAGAGAGTTCGATATTCCACGGCCAAAATTATCGCCAGTACTACAAGAAATTCATTACCCCGGGGAACCGTAGTGGCCTGCCTCACCAATGAAGGACGGTACTGCAAGTTCCTGATCGAATCCTACGGGTATAATTTAACCATATCCTGGGTAACCTATGATTCCCTTAAAATCCGGGACCGCCGGCTAAAACCGCTGTTCATGAATATGGAGGTATTTAGAAAAACAAAGAAAAAGAAATAAGAAAGTAAAGGAGGAAAAAAATGAGTAAATTATGTGCACTGGTAATCGGTCACAAAAAGACATCACCCGGTGCGGTAAACAAGAATAAAAATTTAACGGAATTCGATTTTAACGAAGACCTGGCTATGAAAATTGAGAAAAAAGTCAACGACGCGGAGGTCCAGAGGGTCTACCGGCGCACCTACGCGGAACTGCCCGGGGATATCGATGCCCTGGATCCCGATTTCATCGTCAGCCTGCACTGCAACGCCTTTAACACCACCGCCTCGGGAACAGAGGTTCTCTATTACCACCGTTCCGAAAAAGGGAGACAAATGGCGGAGATTCTACAACAGCACCTGGTGAACCAATTGGGACTGCAGGACCGGGGCATCAAGCCCAAATCCACGGAAGACAGGGGCGGCACCCTTTTACGTCATACAAAAGCGCCCTGTGTCATTGCCGAACCGTTTTTCATCGATAACGACGGCGACCTGGAACGGGCGCAAAGCGACATCGAGGGCCTGGCCCGGGCCTATGCCGACGCCATCGATGAAGTGGCCCAAAGAGTGGTTTGAAACCGGTAAACAGGAGAAGAAAATGGAAAATGTATGGGAAAATGTCTATCTTGTGGTCCTGGTTTTCTGGCCCGGTGTCGTTGTCGGCGCCGCCCTGCTCAACATGTTGGTGTCGTGGGTCTTTAGCTGGAGCGAACTGATCATCGATTATATGATCGGCGTGGTGATCGGGCTCTGTTTTTTCTACTGCTGCACCAACCCCGACCCCGAAATGTGGAAATGGTACGAGTCTCTATTCCTGATCGCGTCTCACGGGTTGTTTGGAATTCTCAAGATCGCCCGGGTGGAATGGCTGCTCGATCCCGGGAATTTTTTCCTGGTGAGTTCCCTGTGCATCGGCGGTGCCGTCCTTATTACCGCCGCCCTCGATCACGCCTCGGCGGCCCTCGGGGACAGCGGCGGGGGAGTGGGATTCTCGTTCCTTGTGGTCCTGTTCAAAGCGCCCTTTACATTGATCACCACCGTCCTCGGTGTCGTGATCGGCGTCATCGGCCTGATCTACGGTAAAGCCACAAACGATGACCAGGAATTCACGTTCCTCGGCGGCGCCCTCTTTTTCAAATGGGGGATGAGCGGTGTCCATGCCACCACCTTCGGTTGGGCGGTAAATGTATTCAAGGGGGGTATCACCAGTAATAATATACTGCCCCATGAACTCTACCATACCCGACAGTATATCTACCTGAAAGACTGGCTGGGTATTTTCTACTTCACCGTGGCCGGCCTCTACGGAATTATCAGTGCCGCGATCTCCAGCGTGCCCTTCAGTGGGACTTATTTCTTCCAGGCCCACGGCACACAGGAGGTCGGCAATCCCCTGGAATGCGCGGCCTACAGGAAATGGCCGCCCACGTCCTGAAAGGAACGTGAACATAGATCATCCCGCGTTTATGTGGGATGGGGAGGTAAAGCATATGTCTTTTGTTAACTTTATCATAATGATCGTGGTTTTTGTCGGTTTAAGCCTGCTGTGCTCGTTCATCCTGTTTAAAGTCCTGAAATCCTCGGCAACCGTCAAAAAGAAAAAAGTACAACTGGGGGGAGCAATCGCTGGTTTTGTCGTAATACTGGTCCTGCTCCTCCAGTCCTTTAACGCCTGGTACGAACACGAAAACGATATCAAAAAAATAAAAAAGGAAGCTGAACAGGAAGCCGAAGAAAGATTCAAACCCGAAATGTGGACCATTTGCGCCCACCGGGTGGTGAAGGGAACCAACGGCGGGGAAGAGAGCGGCGACCAGGGCGGTATCATCGGCCGGGTGATCCCGTCTACAATGACCGAAACCGAATCCAGCGGGTACTTCCGCCTGGAAAATGTCGTTAAATTACCCGATGAACCCTGGCCGGACCTGATGTTCGAATATGAAGGATACCACCCCAAATTTGTCGACAATCTCGATAAATGGATCAATGAGAAAAATAAAGATGAAGTGGAAATCGATGACAATAAGAAACGAATTACACTGCTGAAGAAAATTAAATTAGCAAAAAAAGGAGGAAAACCATGAAACATAAATCCTTTGTGCTGTCGGCCGTTACAGCCGTGTTTGTCTTTACTCTTTGTTTTCCCCCGGGTTTACCCGCTCAGGGAAAACCCGTATTGCACGGCACCGTCTACCTGAAACTGGCCACCGGGCAGCGACCCCTGGCCCAGGCAAAGATCGAACTGCGGGAAGTGATCTCTAAAGGCAATAAAGAGGAAGCAGGGAAGATGTTGTTTAAAACCTATTCCGATTCAAAAGGTGATTTTGCTTTCTACGGCATCCACCCGGGGAAATACTTTGTAGCCGTCGTGCGAGGGAAAACCGTCTATTCCCAATTGCAAGGGAAAAAGAAAATGAAAATGCGGCCGGTCACGGTTTCTAAATCCCATTTGGCCAAAGGTTTACAAATCACCATTGTAACCGTTTTAGGCCGGCCCTGAAACGGGTATGACCCGTTTAACATAGATCACATTTAAAAAGGAGGAAAAAATGAGTGGATCTGGGATTAGTTTTTTACTTATGATCATTTGCGGTATCGTTATCGCAATTGTGGGTGGTGTTTTGATCGGAAAAGGCGGCGACTGCAATTTCCCATGCGGCATGGTCGTTTTTGGAAGCGTTGTGTTTCTTGTCGCGCTTATCTATTGGATTGCCGGGGCCGTTGCCAGTGCTAGAATCGGTTTGACCTGGTTGAAAGTCAGGTTCGGCAAGGAACCCTGGTGGGCACACCTTGTCATGGTATTGCTGCTTATAGTTGGTGGCTTGCTCATCGTTTTTCTCTGCCCCAACGTTTGCTAGTAGGGGCAGGTAACGGGAAGATCACAGGGGACGGCCGACATTATCGGCTGTCTCCTCGCCGTGGACTAAAAGGAGGAAAAAATGAATTTGGAAGGGAAAGGGGACAACCAAGAAATGAATAAAAATAAAAAAATTAAAAATAAATGGAGGTAACTAAAATGCCAGCATTTGGAGAACGATCGAGAAACAATTTAGAAACATGTCATGAGGATTTACAAAAACTATTCAATGAAGTGATCAAACATTTCGACTGCAGCGTCATATGCGGTCACCGGGGAC
>Ga0210082_1000075_pt1 | contig 20249 bp, 14 predicted proteins | sample White_ThreeSqA_D_2_FD_185592 | JGI IMG/M metagenome (GOLD analysis project Ga0210082, IMG submission 185592) | Wetland microbial communities from the San Francisco Bay, California, USA, that impact long-term carbon sequestration -... | ecosystem: Environmental > Aquatic > Marine > Wetlands ... | reverse complement strand
TAAAAAGGGTGATTTTTTTGAAATGCCCTATGGCTTGCGGATATTTTAAACCGGGGAATTAGACATGAAGGTGATAGGATTACTTTTGCTCTGTTTCTTTAGCTGGTCCGTTTATACGCTGAATGGAGCGGGAGAGAAAATTATCTCTTTCCCCGATGTGAATAAACCTTCGCGCTTTGCCGTCGATGGAGATCGATTGTTTATCAACGAACAATTCACGATTTCTATTTATTCTCTTGCGGATAATCGCCTGATAAAAAAGTTCGGCAGACAGGGTGAAGGACCCCAGGAATTCAAAATATCAGCGGTAATGAACCTTTTCCCCGATGGATTGGCCGTTATCAGTTACTGTAAAATTTCCTACTATACCAGGGATGGCGAATATATTAGGGAAAAAAGGGCACCGCTCCATTTCTATCCCGGTGCCAGGATACTTACGAAGGATTTATTTGTTTCGCTTAAAAACTATGTTGAACTCCGGAAAAGCTTGTGGATTCTCGACGCGGAGTTTAATCCCATTATAGAGGTCTACAAGGAAAAGACCAAACACAAGTTTGGAGAATTTCTTGGGAATTTTTGGCCATTTACTGCAGAGGGAAATAGAATCTTTTCCGTAAAAGACAATGAGTTTCAAGTCGGAATATACGATACCGCTGGGAAAGAAGTCGCTCATATTTCCCGGGAATATGAACGGATAAAATACACTCCGGAACATAAGGAAGAGTTTTTTAAGCATATTAAGGCCCAAATCCCCCCGGGAAATCCAGATGCCTATCAGCGTATAGTAAAATTTTCAATTTTCCCCGAGTGTCTTCCGGCAATTAGTAATCTCTTCATCGCGAACAACAAAATCTATATCGGCACATTCGGCAAGGAAAACGGAAAGAGTGAGTTTTTCGTCTATACGACAGATGGGAAATTTATCGAAAGAATTTTAGTACCCCTTACTCCTAAGTATGACGGGTATATGTTTTACTATCCCTATACTATTAAAGATGACAAATTATACCAACTGATCGAAAATGGAACAACAGGCGATTGGGAACTCCATATATCCGGGATCAAACAGGAGTAAGCGGCTTTGTTCATCACAATCTCAGATAGCTTCAGGATAAGGACGAATTTCGATGAATGACTTACTCGATAATAAAATCGCATTAACGGTATCAAATCTCCTGGGAATCTGTGGGATCCCCCATACCATCGATTTCATTCGAAATACCTTGATGACTCATCCCGATTATCCCAGTTTACTGTCACTTTCGGAATCCCTCCTTGAATGGGGTTTAAAGACTTAAAATTCTTTTTACTGCGTCTGATGTCCAGTTGAAAACTTATGACGGTGTGTAGTGATTCAGGGCTCAAACCGGTTGTGTATCCTATAGTTTCTCTATCTCTTTTATCGAAAGGCCGGAAGATTTTGCAATCAAGGAAATGTCAATCCCATTTTTTTTCAATACCTTTGCCATTTCAATTTTCCCTTTTTTTTTCTGTGTTTTCCGTGTGTTCTGGGGCGCTGCCCCCTCTGTGTGTAAATCCGTGGCTACTGTTTTTTTTTTGTGTTTTTAACCATTCAATTGTAACATATGTTACAGACGGAGGGGGGAACGCTGCATATAATAGGGGTGTAAGATAAAATGATCGAAAAAGTGAGGTAAATATGACGAATAACTATTTTGGTTTAAACGATACACTCTGGGATATTACGGAAAGATACCCGGAAACCATCCCGCTCTTTGTCTCCAAAGGCTTTAAACAGGTGGAAGACGCTGCCAAACGGGAAACCTTCGGGAAATCGGTGTCCTTAAAAATGGCGCTGACGCTTAAAAAATATAACGCCGATACATTTACCGCCGCACTGGTCGAGCAAATCGAACAGGAAAAAAACCTGGCCGACAGTTCCCTGAAAACCACGACCAAAAAAACCGGCGAAGATTCCATACGAATCGAAGGCCTCCTCCCCTGCCCCGTTCGCATCCCCCTGATGGAACAACTGGAGAATTTTACCGGGAAATACAAAGACACCTATCGACAGGATGTCCAGTTCGATCTGAAAGCCGCCTCCATGGGCCTGGACTGGCTCAAGGAAGCCGTGGTGAACGAAGAGGACCCGGCAAAACTGCCCGATATTTTCATCTCCGCCGGGTTCGACCTCTTTTTCGAAAAGGAGTTGATGGGGAAATTCAAACAAAAGAATGTCTTCACCGACAGTACGGGCTTTGAAAAACTCAATCGCCTTTTCGACAACGAACGCGTCGATCTCAAGGACCCGGCCCACCATTACTCCATGATCGGTGTGGTTCCCGCCATATTCCTGGTCAATACGGCCGAATTGAACGGACGCCCCGTGCCCCGCTCCTGGAAAGATATCCTTGAACCGGAATTCGAAAAAAGTATCAGCCTCCCCATCGGTGATTTCGACCTCTTCAACGCCATCTTGCTGAACATTCACAAAATGTACGGCGAGGAAGCGGTGGAAAAACTGGGACGCAGCCTGCTGGAAAGTATGCACCCGTCGCAAATGGTCAAATCCGACCGGAAAAAAAGCGCGAAACCCACGGTTACGATCATGCCTTATTTCTTTACCAAAATGGTCAAGGAAGGCGGCACCATGACTGCGGTATGGCCGGAAGACGGCGCCATTATCAGCCCCATCTTCATGCTGACCAAGCGGGAAAAGATCGAAAAACTTCAACCGATTATCGATTTCTTCTCTTCCAGGGAGGTCGGGGAAATACTGGCCCATAACGGCCTGTTCCCCAGCATCAACCCCGACGTGGACAACCGTATACCCGAAGGGAACGATTTCATGTGGCTGGGATGGGATTATATCTATAAACACGATATCGGCGAGTTAATCAAAACCTGCGACTCGATCTTCAATGCCGCAATAAATTAGGAGCAAGCATTAATGAAAAGATTAGCCACAGACTTACACAGACTTACACAGACAAAAAAAAGAAAGAGGTTTTTAGTCTGTGTCCGTCTGTGAAAGTCTGTGGCTAAAAAATTAAAGGAGTTGATTATGAATTTAGTGACTATATCAGGGCCGCCGTCGTCGGGTAAGACGTCGGTGATCTTAAAAACCATCGAAGCGTTAAAACGGAGAGACATTTCCGTGGGCGTGGTCAAATTCGACTGCCTTTACACCGATGACGATATTCTATATGAAAAAGCGGGACTGCCCGTTAAGAAAGGACTCTCCGGCGCCCTGTGCCCGGATCACTACTTCGTCAGCAATATCGAGGAAGTGACCGCATGGGGACTCGAACTGGGACTCGACCTGCTGGTCACCGAGAGTGCCGGGCTGTGCAACCGCTGTTCCCCTTATATTAAAGACATCAAGGCCATTTGCGTGATCGATAATCTCAGCGGCATCAATACCCCGAAGAAGATCGGGCCCATGCTGAAGACCGCGGATATTGTCATTATCACCAAGGGAGACATCGTGTCCCAGGCCGAACGGGAAGTGTTTGCCTCGAAAGTGAATACCGTCAACCCCGGGGCCGTGATCATGCACATCAACGGTCTTACCGGCCAGGGCGCCTTTGAATTGAGCACCCTGCTCTACGATGAAGAACAAAAGATCGATAATTTAAAAGGTAAAAAACTGCGGTTCTCCATGCCCGCCGCCCTCTGCTCTTATTGTCTCGGCGAAACCCGGATCGGGGCCTCCTACCAGATGGGCAACGTAAGAAAAATGGATATGTCCGACGGAGAGAAAAAATGATAAAAACAGACCAGATCATCGATCAAAAAATTTCCGATCTACTGGAGACTTATCCCTTCCTTACCTCGTACATGGAGGACAACACCCTGGATGTCTCCGAAAAGCAAGAGATGACATTGAACGCGTTTTTCAATTCCTTTGACGAAGAGGAAATGGAAGACCGGGCATTGGATAAAGATAAGATCGTCCACGGCATGGCGGATTTCATCAACCAGATGATCGCTTTCCTCGGTGCCGAGGAGGAAGACGTTGTCCGCAGTCTCACCATACTTCCCGGGACCGATAAATCGGGGGACCCCGAGTCTTTCGATTCCCTGACCATCCGCCGGGGTGAGATCATTTGCATCGTGGGACCCACCGGTTCGGGTAAAAGCAGGCTTCTGGGGGACATCGAGTGGACCGCCCAGGCCGATACGCCGACATCCCGGACCATCCTGATCAACGAGAAGAAACCGGATATGAAGTGGCGGTTTTCCTCGGGCAATAAGCTGGTGGCGCAGTTGTCCCAGAACATGAATTTCGTGATGGACCTGACGGTGAAAGAGTTTTTAGAGCTTCATGCCAAAAGCCGGTTGGTGGAGGATGAAGAGGAAGTGATCGCAAGGATAATCGAGGCCGCCAACAACCTGGCCGGTGAGACCTTTGCCGTGGATACGCCGGTGACCAGTCTCAGCGGCGGTCAGTCGCGGGCCTTGATGATCGCGGACACGGCGATTTTGAGTAAATCCCCCATCATTCTCATCGACGAGATCGAAAATGCCGGGATTGACCGGAAAAAAGCGTTACAGCTCTTGGTGGGCGAAGAAAAGATCGTCCTGATGGCTACCCACGACCCCATTCTCGCCCTCATGGGGGATAAACGGATCGTTATCGGTAACGGCGGTATTCACAACGTGATCGAAACCTCCGAAGAGGAGAGGTCACTGCTTGTCGAGCTCCAAAAAATGGATAACGTCATCCAGGGTCTCAGGACAAAAATAAGATACGGCGAACGATTAAAAGATATTAAAATTTAAAATGAAAAGAATAGCCACAGACTTACACAGACTTTCACAGACAGAAAAAACGTTTTTAAGTCTGTGTCCGTCTGTGTAAGTCTGTGGCTAAAAATCAGGAGGATATTATGCATGACGGATGTGCGGGAAGTTTTGAGAACGGTAAACAAATAGTCGATAAAATACGGATGATGGGATTTGCCGGGCAGCCCATGCCCATGCCCATGACCATCACTTGTGAGAATTGCGACACCGAATTTGAAATGGAACAGTTTGAAGGGAGGTGCCCCCAATGTAACATGGTATTCGGCGTCACCCCCTGTCACGCCTTTGACCCCGGTAACATCATGGCCGCCGGGATAGACTATTGACCCCGCGGCGCGGGGACCCTATGACCGCAGCGCGGGAACCTTTCAATTCACCCTTCAATCCTTCTTAAGGAACACACGGCCCAGTTCCTTTCGTATGGCCCTGGCCAGTATGGATTTGGTCATGGGTTTGGTGAGGAGAGTGGGAATCCCGATTTCCTTCAATAGATCGGGTGAAACGGCTTCGCTGTAACCGGTGCAAATGATAACGGGAATATGGGGCCGTTGTTTCATTATTCGTTTCGCCAATTGGATCCCCGTCATATTGGGCATGGTGAAATCGGTGAGCACCAGGTCGAAGTCGCCGGGATTTTTGCTGAAGGTTTCCAATGCATCTATGCTGCTGCTTTTTGCCGTGACACGGTACCCCAGTTTTTCCAGGTTTTTTTGCGTGACTTCCACCAGGAGTTTTTCATCGTCTACAAAAAGGATGTGCTCACGTTTCCCACCGGGAATCGTTTCGGTTTCTTCGGGCCTGGGTGCTTCGGTTTTTTCCGCCGTGGGGAGAAGTACATGGAACGTTGAACCTGTCCCCGGGGTACTTTCCACCGTCACATCACCCCCGTGGCTTTTAACGATACCGTGGATAACGGCGAGTCCCATACCGGTACCCTCACCTTTTTTCTTGGTAGTGAAATAGGGTTCGAAGATACGTTTGATGATATCGGGACCGATACCGTGGCCGGTGTCGCCGACGGAGAGTTCCAGGTAATTACCGGGCCCGATATCGTTGTATTTGGCGGCGGCGGATTCATCGAGGGCAATCTCGTGGAGTTTTACTTCCAGGACGCCGCCTTTCTCCCGCATGGCATGAGCGGCATTGGTGCAAAGGTTCATGACCACCTGCTGTATCTGGGTGGCATCGGCCATTACAATCCCGGGTTCGGCGGAAATATCGCTGCGGATATCGATGGTGGTGGGCAGGGAGGAGCGCAGCAGCTTAAGGGCTTCTTTTACGATCACCGCAATTGCCAGGGGATTCCGTTCATGAGAACTCTGGCGACTGAAGGTCAGTATCCGGGCCACCAGTTCTTTGGCTCGCAGGGCGGCAACGGATACCTGTTCGATGTTGTGCCGGACCTGGGTACCCCCGGGCAGATCGTCGATGGATAATTCGATGTACCCGGTAATGACCGACAGGATATTATTGAAATCATGGGCAATACCCCCGGCCAGGGTCCCGATGGCCTCCATTTTCTGGGCCTGCTGCAATTGCTCCTGCAGCCGTTTCTTTTCGGTAATGTCCCGGGCAATACCGCGGATGGCCGGGAAATCACCCTCTTCACCGGGGATGGGAGTCGCGGTGATAAGGGCGATGATCTTCTCACCGTTTTTTCGTTTCAATTCAAGCTCGAAATCTTTTACATATCCCTTTTCTTTTAGTTGTTTGAAAAGACGGTCACGGTTCTCCCGGGAATAATGGAATTCCGTCCGTAAATCGATACCTTGCGCCTCCTCTTTGGATGTGTACCCCAGCAATTCAACGCAGGCGGGATTGAGGTCCGTGAATTTCCCGGCCGCGGAAGTGGTGAAGATCATGTCCCTGGACTCCTCGAACAAAGCGCGGTATCTTTTTTCCGATGCGTTTAACTGGCCGGTTCGTTCTTCCACCAGTTTTTCCAGCAAACCGGCGCTGCGTTTGGCGTTGTAAAAGTAAAACGTACCGTAAAGCATCAATCCGAAAGCCAGCACCATGGACAGGTAAAACCACCATGTCCGGTAAAAGGGTTTCAAAACGATTATTTCGGCCGATACCGCCGGTTCGCTCCATGAGCCCAGTGAATTCCTGGCTTTCAAAAAAAAACGGTACGTACCGGGAGCCAAATTGGAATACCGGATAACCTGGTTATACGGGTAATGCTCCTCCAGCCAATCGTTATCGACGCCCTTGAGTTTGTGCCTGAAACGAACGGCGGTTTCGTCCAGGAAAGAAATGCCCCTGAAATGAAAGGTTACCGTATCCTGCTTAAAGTTCAATTCAATTGGCCGGTCGGACGGTTCGAGGGGTATTACACGGTCTCCGACCCCCAGGTACAACAGGTGAAGCTTTGGGGGTGGGATGTTTTTATCCAGGTTATCGAAGACCTCATCGTAAATGGATAGGCCGCGGTTGGTACCGATCCATAGTTTCCCGGTACTGTCGACGTACCCGGCGGCCCGGTTGGTTTCCTGGCCGATGAGTCCCTGGGCTATGGAATAAGATATTTTTCGCCTGCCGTCCCAGCGGACCACCCCGTTGTTGGTCCCACACCAGAGTCGCTGTTCGGTATCCTCGGTAATAAAAAAGACGGGCCGGCGAATTTCGAATCCGTCTTTCTTAAAACGTTTCAATATACCGTTTTCAGCAATGAACAGGCCGGCCGCCGTACCCACCAGCAGTCGTCCCCGAAGGTCTTTTTTTATGGCGTAGGTGCTGTTGGCACTGTTCTTGCCGGGCACCCGGGAATTTTCCCACCGGTTACTCTTCGTATTATAGGCGTATATACCGGTATTATCGCAGGCCAGGTAACGCAGTGCATTCCCTTCCCCGTATATTTTTCTCGGGGAGGAGAGGGGCTTTATTCCTTCAAACCGCTCGATAACCGGTTTATTCTCTTGTTCATAAAAAATATAGATATCCTTGCCCGACCCGATCCACACCCTGTCCCGTTTATCTATCCAGAGGCACGCGATTCTTTCGGACAGCCCGCTCTTTTTCCCGTACCACGTGATGTTCCTCTGCCGGTCGATTTTAACCAGCCCGGAATCGGACAGGGCGCACCAGGTGTTTTGTTTTGAATCCATTTTCATATCCAGCACCCGGCACAGGGAAAACCTGCCCCCGATCTTCCCGGCAAAGGGTACTCTTTCGAAACGGGTCCCGTCCCAGTAGGTAACGCCTTTGTTATGTCCCAGCACAAATTTACCCGGTTCGTATTCCAACACGGCGGTGACTTCATCTTCCAGGAAACCGTCCTTTTTTTGGTAATTGGTGAACCGGCGGCTGGATATTTTCGTGGCGCCCCGGCCGCAGGCCACCCATATATTCCCCTCGAAATCCCGGAACATACTATAGGTCCCGGGGCTGATCAGACCGCTTTGTACTCCCAATAAATCGGACTTCCGGGTACGAAAATCGCAATAATATATCTCGTACATATTGGCGATATACATGCCGGTACAGCCGTCGGCCAGGAGGAGTACGGGTTTCTCTTTATCGAGGAAAGTAATCCCGGTCTGGAAATAAACGGGCGATTGAGCGGCTTTATCCAGATACCCCAGGTTCCCGTCACCAAAAAACCACAGCCGTTGATCTTCCCGCCGTATCCCCTTGATCTCCCTGGAGGGAAACCCCTCCAGCCGGGCGGAATGTGCGCGGACGGTCCCGTCCCGGTTCAATATGGACACGCCCTTACCGGTGGCCAAGTAATATTCTCCTTCCCAGGATTGGATACCGTTGACAACATTGCTTTTTAAGCCGTTTTCAATAGTGATCCGTGTCCATTTCCCCTTTTCCCACCGGTACAGCCCTGAGCGTGTGCTGCCGACCAGCAGGGTGGGGGTTTCCTCTCCCTCTTTTTCCTCCAGGAGAAATGCGCTTATTTCGTATTGGTCAAGGGCGCCGAAGGTTATGGGTTCGATTCGGTCCCAGCGGTCCCCGTCGAAGACGAAAGCCGTCAGGCCATTGATCATGTAGGGATCGGGAATTGCCCAGACACGTCCGTTCCTGTCGGCGGCTATTTTTATAAAACTCATTACCGGCAGGCCGTCGGCTGTGGAATAGTTCTTCCAGTTAAGACCGTCGTAACAATCTATACCTGCGCGGGTGGCCATCCATATCAGGCCCCTGTGGTCCTGCGAGATATCGTTGACATGGGAACTACCCATACCGTCCAACTCGGTATATTGCCGGGTCAACCAACTCATCCCGAAACCCGAACGGGCCGCCCAGGAGAAAAAAAAGATAATGGCGGCGGTAAACACCATCCTTTTTATTACATAAAATAAATTCATTTCATTTGATTGTACTCTCATCACTATATGATTCTAGCACAAATAAAAGAAAGAATCACCCCTTTTTCAAAATCCTTACCCCTTACCCTTTACCCTTTACCCTTTACCCCTTCTTAAACACCCAGTCCTTCCAAAGCTTCTCTTACCGCTTCTCCCAGGTTGTTCCTGGTTACCGGTTTTAACAGGAGTTTTTGAATGCGCAGCCGTTCGATATGTTTTGGCGTAACGACTTCGCTGTAGCCGGTGCAAAGGATAATAGGGATATCGGGCCGGAGTTTCCTGATCTCTTTGGTCAAATCAATACCCGTGAGGTAGGGCATGGTAAGATCGGTGATCACCATGTGGTATTCGCCGGGCGACGCGCGGAAAGCGTCCAATGCCTCCCGGCTGCTGCTTTTCGCGGTGACTCGGTACCCGAGCCTCTGGAGAAGTCTTTTCCCCACTTCCACCAGCAGTTTTTCATCATCCACGAAAAGGATATGTTCACTTTTCCCGGCAGGGATGAATTCACCGGAATCGGCTTGAATATCGGCATTCTCTTTCACCGTGGGGAGCAGGACATGGAAAACGGTGCCCTTCCCCGGTTCGCTGTAAACCGTTATCTCTCCGTCGTGGTTTTTAACGATGCCGTGGATGACGGCAAGTCCCATGCCCGTGCCTTCACCTTTTTTCTTCGTGGTAAAATAGGGTTCGAATATCCGTTTGAGGATATCAGGTGCGATACCGTGCCCGTTATCGGTGACCGCGAGTTCCAGGTAATTGCCGGGTTTCAGGTCATTGTAAGCCAAAGCGGCGGTTTCATCGATGACGACTTCATGGAGTCCCACTTGCAGCAGTCCCCCTTTTTTCCGCATGGCATGGGCGGCATTGGTACAGAGGTTCATCACCACTTGCTGTATCTGGGTGGCGTCGGCCAACACCACCGCGGATTCGGCGCGGATGTCCCTGCGGATCTCGATGGTAGTGGGCAGGGAGGAACGCAGCAGTTTCAGGACCTCTTTTAGAAGGAGGGCGATGCGTAAAGGTTTTCGCTCTTTGTGCCTCTGGCGGCTGAACGTGAGTATCTGGTTGACCAGTTCTTTTGCCCGCCCCGCGGCAATAAGTACCTGGTCGAGATTGGCCCGGACAATAGTGTCTTCGGGCAGGTCGTCGAGGGAGAGTTCGATGTAACCGGTGATGACCGACAGGATATTGTTAAAATCATGGGCGATTCCCCCGGCCAACGTCCCTATGGCTTCCATTTTCTGGGCCTGTTCCAACTGCTGCCGCAGCCGTTTCTGCTCCGTGATATCCCGGGCGATACCGTGAACGCCCAGGAATTCCCCGGACTCCCCGAGTACCGGGGTCGCAGTTACCAGGGTGGTCCGTGTTTCGCCGTCTTTACGGGTGATCTGCATTTCGAAATCTTTGATATACCCCTTTCGTTTTATCTCTTTATAAATGGCCAACAGGTCCTTTTGGGAAAAGAAAAGATTGGGCTCTATCCCGGAGTTTAGTAATTCCTCCCTGGAAGCGTACCCGGCCAGTTCGACCCCCGCGGGATTGATGTCCAATATCCTGCCTATCTCTGAGGCGGTGAAAATCGTATCTCTCGATTCGTCGAAGAGTGTCCGGTATTGTTTTTCAGAGGCCCGGAGCTGCCCGGTCCGTTCCTCGACCAATTGTTCGAGCAAGGCGGCACTGCGCCGGGCGGAGAGAAAATGGAAAAAACTGTAAAATATTAAACCCACCGGGAGCAGCAGCACGAGGAAAAACCACCATTCCCGGTAAAAGGGCTTTGTAATCGTAATCCCCGGGGAGGAAACTACCTCGCTCCATACCCCCATTGCATTCCTGACTTTGATGTGGAACCGGTAAGTGCCGGGGGAAAGGTTTGTATACCGGATCACCTGGTTATAAGGGTAGTGCTCGTCGAGCCAGTTTTCATCGAAGCCGTCGAGTTTATGACTGAACAGTATCTTGCTCTCGTCGAGGAAAGAGATGCCCCTGAAATGAAAAGCAACGGTATTGTTTTTATAATCGAATTTAAGGGGTTGGTTTGAGCTTAAGCGGTCCGGGGGAATGGTCCGGTTTCCTGTTTCCAGTTTTATGAGGAGGACTTTCGGTAACGAGATGCTCCTGTCGTGGTTGTCGAAGGTCTCGTCATAGATAGAGAGTCCGCGATTGGTGCCGATCCATAATTTGCCGGTATCGTCTATGATCCCGGCGGCGCGGTTGGTTTCGAGTCCGATCAATCCGTTGGGGACCGAGTAGTCGATCGCCCTGTCTCCGTCCCAGCGGATGACGCCGTGATCGGTACCGACCCACAGGCGTTTTTTCAGGTCTTCCACGAGGAAGTAGACGGGCCGATGGACTTCAAAGTCCTTTTCTTTAAATTTTATTATTTTTTTCTCCCGGAGGGTGTACAACCCGGCCAGGGTGCCGATGAGCAGCCGGTCTTTTTTGTCTTTGTAAACGGCGTACACGGCGTTGATCTTCGAGTTACCTTCGATCCTGAAATTTTCCCACCGGTTTGTCTTACTGTTAAGCACATATACGCCGGTCTCCTGCCCGGCCATGAAGCGTAGTTGTTTGCTTTCGCCGAAGAACCGGCGGATGGAGGTACGGGATAACGGTCCCCAGGGTGCGGGGACAAACCGCTCGCCCTCGCGTTGATAAATTCCCGCTTCCGAAGCGGCCCATATTTTGTCCCCGGGTCCCACCCACAGGCTGACAACATTGTCGATCAATCCGTGTTGTTCGCCGAACCATCGGATCTCCCGTTTGGGATTGATCTTTGCCACACCGGACCGGCCCATGGCGGCCCATATGCATTTCTTCGAATCGATATGCATGTCCAGTACGCGGCACAATAAAAATCCTTCTTTGGATTTCCCGGTGACGGGCAATTCCTGGAATTCACCGGTGGTTTGATCGTAAAACGTAAACCCGTTATTATGCCCGAGGACAAATTTCCCGGGTCCGTATTCGAGGATGGCGGAGACCTCATCTTCCAGCAGTCCGTTTTTCATCTGGTAACTGGTAAAATCTCTCCCGGCGATCTTTGTAACGCCGCGGTCGCAGGCCACCCATACGGTTTTCTCAAAATCGATGAACATACCGTTGGTACCCCTGCCCACCATGTTGTTTTGCAGGGTGATGATCTGCGTTTTCCCGTTTTCATAATCGAAATAGTAGAGTTCTTCGTGGTTTCCCACGTACAGACCGCCGCGATAATCCGGCTGAAGACGTACATATTTGGCTTCCACGGTAAATACGGTATTTAAAGGGTTGTATACCCGGACAGTCGGTTTCTCTCCTTCATTTTCCTCGAAGCCCAGCAGCCACCGGTGCCCGTAAAGCCATATCCGGGAGTTCTTTAACGGGTAATCCGGGAATTTGTCTTTGGATTCCACAACGATTCCTTTTATTTCGGGGGACGGAAGGGACGGTAGATCAAGGATTTGAGCCGGACGGTGGTCCACCGTTTGATCCGGGTTTATCACCGACAATCCGTTATCCGTGGCAACATAAAGCCGTTGGTTTAGCCGGGCGATCCCGTTCACGTGGTTGCTCGATAAACCGTTCCCCGTGTTTATCGACGTCCATTGCCCGTTTTCCCACCGGAGTACGCCGGAACCCCGGGTCCCGACGATGATGACGGGATTATCCGCACCCCGGGTGGTTATTACATCGAACGAACTGAAGGCACTGTCCCGGAAAATGGAGTTGTCCGGTGGCTTCAGTACAATCCACCGGTTACCGTCGAAATAGGTGACATAGAGTTCTCCCTGGCCTTCTTTGGATAGTGCCCAAACACGGTTTTCAGGGTCGATGCGGATGTATTCGAAGGATAGTACCGGCAGGCCGTCGGCCATATTGTAATGTTTCCAGAGAAGTCCGTCGTAACGGGTGATTCCGCCGCGCGTGGCCATCCATATCCTGCCCATATTATCCTGGGTGATATCGTAGACATTGGCGCTGGGCAGGCCGTTCAGGCCGGTATATTGGTGGGTCAGCCATTGTTGGGGAAACGAGACGCGGGCGGCCATGAAGATAAATAGAACCGGCAATATATATTTTATTTTCACTTTATCCTCGCAGATGCTTCCCTGTTATTTTAACATAAATAACAAAAAAGAAAAATGCCGGGTAAAAGGAATCGCGTTCCTGTCTGCATCTTTTTTCGATTCCAATGAGTTGAAAAAACAGTATAAGGGTTGATTTTTTTCGCTTTCCATATTAATATATTGTCGGTCTGGAAATATTAACCGCTTTTGAAAAATATTTCCCCGAGGAGGTCTGTATGACAACCATGACTGTCAGCATCCAGGATATGCAGCAGCGATTGCCGGAATTGCTTTCGTTGGTATCGGATGGAAATACCATCATTATTGAAAGAAATAAAAGACCTTTTGCACGTGTGGAAGGCATCGATGCAGCACCTAAAAAAAGGATTGCCGGGCTGAACCGGGGCGAAATCCAGGTGAGTGACGATTTCGATTCTCCGTTACCTGATGACTTCTGGTTGGCGGGGAAATGAAACTCTTGCTCGATACCCATTCTTTCATCTGGTGGGCGAATGAACCGGAAAAATTGTCGGAAAGAGTTTTAACGGCGTGTGAAGATAAAAAGAATGATTTAATATTAAGTGTTGTCAGCGTTTGGGAGATGCAAATCAAAATACAACTTGGGAAATTACAATTGAGACATCCCTTGAAAGAATTGGTTTCAAAGCAACAGGAAACCAACAATTTACAAATTTTGCCGATCACCCTGGAGCACGTTCCGGCGTTGGAGGACTTGCCGAACCACCATCGCGATCCTTTTGATAGATTATTGATTGCACAGTCAAGAAAAGAAAAGTTGCGGCTTGTAAGCAAAGATGACGTCTTTCCCCGGTATTCGGTTAAATTGTTTTGGTAAACTTATCGTTCCATTCCATTTGCAAATTCGGCTGCTCCCGCGGATTGACAGGAGACGGTAATTGTATTAATATGCAACGGTAACACTGAATATATTATAACGATCCAGGAGATTTGATTAAAATGAAAATAAAAAACAAAACAATCATGGTCGGTATCCCGGCATTGGTATTTATCCTGGCGGGGTCTCTCGGTGCCGTTACGGTGGAAAATAAAGACCAACCCGCCAACGGGGATTACGTGTTCCCGCTGGAACCCGTGTGGCGGATAGACAGCGCGGGGAACAAGCCCTTTGCGAATATCGTGGAACTGCCGGTTTCCGGTTCCGGCCATGTCTTCTGCCGCGACCTGAAAAACAGGGAGTATTACGCCTTCGATAAAAACGGGAAATACATCGCCACATTCGGGACCCCCGGCCAGGGCCCCGGTGAAGTCAGGGACAGCGGAAGCGGGAGTATTTCCGTGGTTGGGGATAAGGTCCTGATCGAGGATGTGGACAGGATACTCTATTATTCCATGGAGGGTCAATTTCTTCGTTCCACCCTTAATAACCGGAATTCCCGTCCCGCGGCGGTGTTTTTGAACGAGAATGAATTTGTCTCCGCGCCTACCACTATCACCGGTATCGGCGACACCACGGCCAAAATGCAGTATGTGAACCTCAAGACCGGGGAGGTAAAGTTGATTACCGATTTTGCCATTTTCAAAGGCGGGTTCATTCGCCAGGGAGGCGCACAGGCCGTTGCCGTCATTCCCACTATCACCCCCGTAATGGTAGTGGGAAACCGGGGCGACAACCTGTACTTCGGCATGAACGACAAATACGAGATTTTCATCACCGATTTAAACGGGAAGGAGCACGGCGGCTTCCGCCTCGAAAGGAAACGGAACCCCGTAACCGTGAAGCAGAGGGAGGACTTTATGCTCAAAATAGGCAAAGGTCATGCCCCGGCCGATCTTCTCCGCCAACTGGCGCAGAAACTGCCCGAAGAGGAAACGTACTTCTCCAGTATTCAATCGTATAACGGTCTGGTCTATGTTTTCAGGTCCCATTTTATCCCGGGAAACCAACAGCAAATCGATATCTTCTCCCCGGAGGGGAAATATTTGTACCGTGGATTTGTCGGGGTAAAGGAGGGGTTTGCCATCACGGCCGGTCCCACGTTCGTGGATGATCACCTTTACATGGCCCTGGAGGATGAAGACGGTGAGATTACCGTAAACAAATACAAAACCGCATTACCCAAATAGTGTTTCGCGGCTATTTTTAAAACTCCCGGTGTTCGGTCCGAAGGATAATTTCTTCCTGGAGTTCCGGGGTAAGATCGACAAAATAATCACTGTACCCGGCAACGCGGACGATCAATGACCGGTATTTCTCCGGGTGTTTTTGGGCCGCCCTCAAGGTCGCGGCATCCACGACGTTGAATTGCACGTGGTGGCCGTCCATTTTGAAATAACTTCGTACCAGGTGGAGCAGGCGCGTAAGCCCGGCTTCGTCTTTGAGAATAGTGGGCATAAATTTCTGGTTCAGGAGGGTGCCGCCGGTTTTGATATGGTCCATTTTGGCGGCGGATTTAACGACCGACGTGGGTCCGTTCCGGTCGGCGCCCTGGACGGGCGAGATACCCTCGGATAACGGCATCCCGGCTTTCCGTCCATCGGGCAGCGCACCGATTTTACTGCCGAAATAAACATGGCAGGTGGTGGGCAGCATATTGATGCGATGGACACCGCCGTTCCCGGCGGGCCGGCCGTTTACAGCCCCGTAATAATAATCGAAGAGGGTCTTCATGATATCGTCGGCATAGTCGTCGTCATTGCCATATTTCGGGGTATTGTTCAGTATCATGTCTCTTACGGATTCATGGCCCTCGAAATCGGCTTCCAATATCTTCAGCAGCCCGGGGAGTGTAAAGTTCCTCCGGTCGAAAACATGGTATTTCACGGCGGCAAAGGAGTCGGTGAGACTGCCGATACCCACTCCCTGGATATAATTGGTATTGTACCGGGCACCGCCGTTATTGTAATCTTTCCCTTTTTGAATACAGTCATCGATGAGCAGCGATAGAAACGGGACAGGCATGTATTTGGCATAAATACGGGAAATGATACGATTCCCTTTGATCTTGATATCGACAAAATGGCGGAGTTGTCGATTATACGCGTTCATAAGTTCGTCAAAGGTTTTAAAATCTTTGGCTTTGCCGGTTTCGATACCTATCTTCCGCCTGGTCCGGGGGTCGGTACCGTTATAAAGGGTAATCTCGAATACCTTGGCAAGATTAAAGTAACCGGAGAGGATATAACTTTCCACGCCGAAGGCACCGCTTTCCACACACCCGCTGGCACCGCCGTTCCGGGCGTCCTCGATGGCTTTGCCCTGGCGCGTTAATTCCTGGACAATGGCATCGGTATTAAAAATGGACGGCTGTCCGAAACCTGTCCTGACAATCTTTAACGCCCGATTTAAAAAACGGTCGGGGCTCTTCTTGCTCACCTGCACCATGGAACCGGGTTGAAGGATACGCATCTCCTCGACGACATCCAGGATGAGGTAAGACAGGTCATTCACGGCATCGGCGCCGTCACGGGTCACGCCCCCGACATTGATAAGACAAAAATCGGTATACGTATTGCTCTCTTTGGCGGTGACACCCATTTTGGGGGGCGCGGGATGGTTGTTGAATTTAATCCAGAACGCCTGTAACAGTTCCCGGGCCTCTTCTTCGGTCAATGTTCCCTTTTCCAGTCCATCTTTGTAAAACGGGTAAAGGTGCTGGTCCAGCCGGCCGGGATTAAAGGAATCCCAGGGATTCAGTTCGGTGATAACTCCCAGGTGAACAAACCAGTAATACTGGAGGGCCTCATGGAAATCCCGGGGGGCATTGGCGGGTACACGGCGGCAGATTTCAGCCATTTTTTCCAATTCTTCTTTTCGCCGGGTACCGGTTTCCTTCCGGGCCAGTTGCTTTAGTATACGGGCATGACGCCGGGCAAAAACGATCAGGGCATCGGCCGCGATATCCATGGCTATTAGTTCTTCCCGTTTATCGAGGGCCTCGGGATCGTTAAAATAATCCAGGGTATCCAGGGCGGTTTTGATCTCCCGTTTTAAATCCAGGAACCCTTTTCCATAGATTTTATCCCCCAGCACCGTATGCCCGGGGGCGCGCTGTTCCAGGAATTCGGTAAACACCCCGGCTTCATAAGCCGCTTTCCAGTCCCGGCTCACCTCTTTGAAAATACGGTCCCGGATACTTCTCCCTTTCCAAAAAGGTATTAATTTCTCACGGTACAGTTTCTTTGTTTTATTATCGACGGAAAAAGACACTTTTTCCCTGGAATTTATCATTTCCAGGTCTTTTACGGAATGAATACAAATCTCGGGATACGTGGGCGCGGCTTTGGGTGCCGGTCCGCGTTCACCGACGATCAATTCACCGGGGTTGATACATACCCGTTTCTTCTCCAAAACATATTTGAACGCAAGGGCCCGCTGCACGGGTACGGAGACTTCGTGTACATCGCGACTTTCATAAAACTCGGTGATCAACCGGGCCCGTTCCGGTGAAATTCGATTTTCGGCTTCCAGGCTCTGCAGGCGGAGCCTTTTTATTCGTTCGTTCATGGCTGCTCCAGGTTTACCTTTAATCCATAGGATTCAAATTTAGTAACGACCGCCTTGACCCGTTCTTCGGTGGGGGGGTTCACTCCCGTCATCCTGTTCTCTATTTTTAACCTCGCGTATTTTGGGGCGGCGATCTTGTGATAAGGCAATACATCGAGGCCGCGGATTCCCTTCAGACCGGAGACAAAAACGGAAATGGCCCTTATGTTCTCTTCGGTATCGGTGATACCGGGGATCATGGGAAACCGGACGATCACGTTCTTTCTTTTTCGAGAAAGGGTTTCCAGGTTTTCCAGCGTGTATTTGTTGGACGTACCGGTATATTTTATATGGTCCTTTTCGTTCAATATTTTCAGATCATAGAGAAAGAGATCGATTTTGTCCACGATGGAGTTAAAGGTCGGGGGCGGGACACAACCGGTGGTGTCCAGGGCAATATGGATATCCTTTTCCCTGCACTTATCCAGCAGTGCACCGAGGAACTCGGCCTGCGCCGCGGGTTCACCGCCGGAGAAAGTGACCCCGCCGCCGGATTCATCATAAAAAATAATTTCTTTTTCGATCTCACGAAGTACATCGTTTACCGTCACCTGTTTCCCGATGCCGTTTGAAATACCCGGGTTGAAACACTCGGGGTTATGGCACCACCAGCATTTTTGCGGGCAGCCTTTGAGGAAAACGGTGGTGCGTATACCGGGTCCGTCATGCAGGGCGAAGCGTTTAATATTAAATAATGTTCCTTTCAGTGTGTCGATCATTTCTTAGCAAATCGGTTTATTGTTTATTTATTAATTTTTAGTATCTGATATATCAGATAAGAGAGAAGATGTCAAGGAACTCCACCCAGATTTTTTTTATTTTTTTCGATTGAAAAAAAAATTGAAAAATGTTATTTAATAGTATGTAGTACGAAGAGGTCACGATGTACCTGGTTGAAAAGATAGGACAGTTGGTTTTGATTACGCTTGAAGGCCTGATCACGGATGAAGAGAAGAAAGCCATCGAAAAAAAGTTAAAAGAAATCATAAATGAAGAAGGAAACGAAGAAATAGTGGTGAGTTTAAGCACATCGCCCCCGGAGGCGAACAACTCAACCCCGGAAATGCAAAAGAGCATGGATGAGATCATCGAGTTGTGCAAACAATACGATATCCGTATTTATTCCTACCGCTGTTAAGGGGTAAGGGTTAACGGTTAACGGGTAACGGATAACGGGTAAGGAAATGAAAGAAAAAAAATTGATATTGATCATTGTGCTTTTTTTATCGGCGGGATTTCTCGTCTGGGCAGAGGGGCCGGTAAACAATAAATATTTCGTGTTGGAGAACGGGTTAAAGGTTTTCCTGGAAGAGAAAACCGATATCCCGCTGCTCCACATCGGCTTTGGGATCAACGTGGGTTCTAAAAATGAAACGGATAAGTCCAGCGGCCTGGTTCACCTGCTGGAACACCTCATCCTGTTGGGAAGTTCGACCATCCACACCCGCGAGCAACTGGTGGAAAAGATCAGGCAAAACGGTCTCTTTTTTAATGCCCATACCAGCCATGACCTGATGACCTTTGCCATGTCGGTCCCTTCGGTGAACACGGACGCCGCACTCGATCTCCTGCGGGAAAAGGTGTTTAATCTTAAATTGGCGGCGGAGGAACTGGAAAAGGAAAAAAAAGTGATCCTGGAGGAATTGTCCCAGGAAGAGGACGACCCGGTCAAATTGAGTATCCGGCTTTCGCTTCAGGCCCTCTTCAAGGGGCATGCCTATGCACGGCCGGTGGGCGGCGAAAAATCCATTATCCGGGATGCCCGCGCTGATATCCTCGACGGTTTCTATAAGAAATATTTTGTTCCTTCCAATTGTTCCATGGCGGTGGTGGGAGATTTTAAGGTGGAAACCATGGAGCGAAAGATCAAAGAGATATTCGGCAAACTGGAATCCGCCGCGCCCGCACCGCAAGATTTCAAAAATGTTCTCCCCATCGGCAAAAACGTGGAGATCAGGCGGGAACTGGATATTACCCAGGCCCACCTGGTCATCGGGTTCATCGCCCCGGGCACCAACGGCCCGGACAAACTGGCCATGGATGTATTGGAGCAGATACTGGGCGAGGGGGTCAACCCCCTGTTGTTCATTCCGTTGGGAGGGCGAAGACGACTGGCGGAAAGTGTGAGCATACGTTACATCACGTTGACCTACGGCGGCGCGTTTCTAATACACCTGGTACTGGATGCAGGGAAGATCAATTCGGCCAAATCACAACTCCTGGCATTTCTAAAAGGACTGCGCTCCTTTAAATTCTCAAAAGAGGACCATATCCACCGTACCGACCCCTGGATCACGGATTACCTGGTAACGGCCAAAACATGGATGCAGCTCGCTTACGAGCAATTCAGGGAGCAGGGTCTGAACATGGCGCTTTCCTATGCCCGGTACATGTTGACCCACAATACCGGCGAGGATGACAAACGGACTTACAACGAACGGTTGGAAGCCGTCTCATCGTCGGACCTGCAAAATGCGGCGTACGACTATTTAGGTGGAAGACGGTACGTGAAAATCGTCATCGTACCGAAGAAAACAAAAAAAGGTAAGGAATAAAAATGATCGACCGCAGATTACTGAAGATAAACGC